>Ga0070738_10001014_pt1 | contig 66001 bp, 76 predicted proteins | sample Coa_R2_2_FD_66446 | JGI IMG/M metagenome (GOLD analysis project Ga0070738, IMG submission 66446) | Surface soil microbial communities from Centralia Pennsylvania, which are recovering from an underground coalmine fire - Coalmine... | ecosystem: Environmental > Terrestrial > Soil > Unclassified ... | reverse complement strand
ACAAGGGTTTTGAGCCTGGAGTCCACGAATCCACTGATTCTGTCCCAACTGAAAAACACCCCTATCCCGTCCCGGGAGCGAGAGCAGGCGCAGCACGATCATCATCATGCGCGCGACACTGCACGATCACGTGCCGAACACCTATTACGGGCAATGGCGGAAGGGAAAGGCCGCTTTTTCCAAGCTACGAATCGCCCTCCATTGCCCATCACGAGCGCGTCGCGAGCGCGGAGTCGTGACCTTTGACGTTCCGGAGCCAGATTTCCCAGCGAATCCCTCACGGCTGCGTCGGAAATTTCTGTGTCGACCCAAAAAGAAAAAATCGGCGCGCCTCGCGCGGGCGGGCTCAATAGGTCTGCGTCTTCAGCCAGTCGCGCGCCTGGTCGATCGTCTTCACGATCTTTACCGGACGGTCGGCCGAGGCGAGGTTGATGTAGCGGCGTACATAGTCGTGCAGCTCGGGCGAAGTCACGACGAACACCAGTGGGCCGCCTTTCATCACGGAAGCGTAGGCCCGCATGCGGGCGCCGAGCCGCATCATCTCGTCGTCGCTCACGTGGGTAACCATCGTCGTGCAGTCCACCAGCTTGGCGTAAGGCATCGCATCGGCCACCACCACCGCGTCGAGATACTCCTCCGCCTCGGGCAACGTGGTCTCGCCGTCGGCCCGCACTGTGACCATCCGGTCAGGATGGGAAATCGTCCATTTGATCGGCATGTCTGGAACTATGGCCAGCACACCAACTACACGTGAAGTGGTTTTTGCAGTGCTGTTTGGCGCAAATCGGCTCAGGTGATGATGCTGTTCGCTGTCGCCTCACGATCGATCACATGAACCGGAAGCCTTTCGCCATCCGACCTGCCTGGCCGGGTCGGCTGAGGCTTGGTCGCCCGCATGTAAAGCATGTCGGATACGACCTGGATCAGCAGCACGGAGACGATAAGCGGAACGGCCCATCCAATCAGCTTCAGCATCGTCCTCTCTCAACGCCCGATTAGCTCACAGGTTGCATGATAAAACCAAGATGCAAATTGCACGCTCATTGTCGGCGTGAAAAAGGGAACTGGCTGCACCGCGAAACATTTTATGCTGCGGCGCAATATCCTTCGGTGTAGGCAGTTGGACCATGAGCAAATCGACCCGCGACAAGCCCTGGCTCATCCGGACCTATGCCGGCCATTCGACCGCCGCCAAGTCCAACCAGCTCTACCGCACCAACCTCGCGCGCGGTCAGACGGGTCTGTCGGTCGCCTTCGACCTGCCGACCCAGACCGGCTACGACAGCGACCATCCGCTGGCCAAGGGCGAGGTCGGCAAGGTCGGCGTGCCGATCAGCCATCTCGGCGACATGCGCACGCTGTTCGACGGCATCCCGCTCGACCGCATGAACACGTCGATGACCATCAACGCGCCGGCAGCGTGGTTGCTGTCTCTTTATATCGCGACCGCCGAAGCGCAGGGCGTCGAGCGCGCGAAGCTCCAAGGCACGACGCAGAACGACATCATCAAGGAGTATCTCAGCCGCGGGACCTACATCTTCCCGCCCGAGCCGTCCCTCAGGCTCACCGCCGACACGATCGGCTTCACCTATCGCGAGGTTCCGAAGTGGAACCCGATGAATGTCTGCAGCTATCACCTGCAGGAAGCCGGCGCGACGCCGATGCAGGAGCTTGCCTTCGCCCTCGCCAACGCGATTGCTGTCCTCGACGCAGTGCGCGAGCGCGGCCAGGTGCCTGAGGCCGACTTCCCGCAGGTGGTCGGCCGAATCTCGTTCTTCGTGAATGCGGGCATCCGCTTCGTCACCGAGATCTGCAAGATGCGGGCGTTCGCCGAGCTGTGGGACGACATCACGAAGAACCGCTACGGCGTCACCGACGCCAAGCAGCGGCTGTTCCGCTACGGCGTGCAGGTGAACTCGCTCGGCCTCACCGAGCAGCAGCCCGAGAACAACGTCTATCGCATCCTGCTCGAGATGCTGGCCGTGGTGATGAGCAAGAACGCACGCGCGCGCTCAGTCCAGCTGCCGGCCTGGAACGAGGCGCTCGGCCTGCCGCGGCCGTGGGACCAGCAATGGTCGCTGCGGCTGCAGCAGATCGTGGCGTTCGAGACCGACCTGCTGGAATACGGCGACATCTTCGACGGCAGCCGGGAGATCGCCAGCAAGGTGGAGGCGCTCAAGGCCGAGGCGCTGGCCGAGATGCAGCGCATCGCCGACATGGGCGGCGCGATTGCGGCGATCGACTCGGCCTACATGAAGCAGCGGCTGGTCGAATCGAACCTCAAGCGCCTCGCCAGCATCGAATCGGGCGAGCAGACGGTCGTCGGCGTCAACGCCTTCACCGAGGGCGAGCCATCGCCGCTCAGCGCCGGCGAAGGCGCGATCCTGACCGTCGACGCTTCGGTCGAGCGCGAGCAGGTCGAGCGCCTCAACGCCTGGCGCACCGAACGCGACGCCGGCGCGGTGAAGTCGGCCCTCGCAGAACTCACCATGGCCGCCAAGGAAGACCGCAACGTCATGCCGGCCTCGATCGCCTGCGCCAAGGCGGGCGTCACGACCGGCGAATGGACCGAGACCCTGCGCGCGGTGTTCGGCGAGTACCGCGCGCCGACCGGGGTGGCGCGGGCGATCGGCGTCACCGACGGTCGCCTCGAAGCGGCTCGTCGCGAGGTCGAGACGGTGTCGCGGCGGCTCGGTCGGCGCATCAAGATCCTGGTCGGCAAGCCCGGCCTCGACGGCCATTCCAACGGCGCCGAGCAGATCGCCGTCCGGGCCCGCGACTGCGGCATGGAAGTAGTCTACGAGGGCATCCGGCTGACGCCCGAGCGCATCGTCAACGCCGCACTCGAGGAGAGCGTGCATGTCGTCGGCCTGTCGATCCTGTCGGGCGGCCACGTCTCCCTGGTGCGCGACGTGCTCGACGGCCTCGCCAGGGCCGGCATCGGCGACGTGCCCGTCGTGGTCGGCGGCATCATTCCGCCCGCCGACGCCGAGTTGTTGCGGAAGGCCGGCGTCGCGCGCGTGTACACGCCAAAGGACTTCGATCTGACGCAGATCATGCGCGACATCGTCACCGTCGTTGACGCGGCCTGGAAGGACGCGGCCTGACCATTTCCTCCACTTTCGTGCATTTTCTCCGTTTTTCGCGACGTTCAGCATTTGCCGGGACCAGGAAGAAGCGACTAAGGCCCGCCGCTGCATTTACGCTGCGCCGCACCTATTCCGGTTTTGGGCAACGGCATTGCGTTGCCGCGGCGTTCCCGCGTCCCGACCACGGTCCATAGTCCCGCATGGCTTTCGCACGAGCGAGCTATCCCCGCGATCAAAGTCGGTTTGCCCGCTATTGACGCGACAGGGGCCGATGACGATGTTGCCTTCGCGCGGGTCTCGAGAGCGGGCAAATCCGAGGGGTGTGACCGGTCTATGCCAGAGAGTGGGGCTAGCCCCTACGTGAGTTTCATCACTTGGGGTCGCAACGACGGCTACACCGATGACTACCTCCCGCGGATGGAGAAGGCTCTCGGCTGCCTGGTCCGGCAGCTCGAGGCCGCCGAGCTCGATTCCGAGATCGTCATTTCGGAATGGAACCCGCCGCCAAGGCGCCCCCTGCTCATCGATTCCCTCGACCTGCCGCGCGCGTCGTCACGCGTCTCGATCCGCGGCATCGTCAGCGATCCCTGCCATCACAAGCGCTTCAGGGGCGCGACCGAGCACGGCATGCACAGCGGCGAAGCCTGGAACGTCGGCATCCGGCGGGCCCGCGGCCAGTTCATCCTGCCGAAGGCGAGCGACACCTTCCTGTCGACCGCGACCGTCGAACGGATCGCGCGGCGCGATCTCGCACCCGACACCCTGTACCGCGTCGACCGCTATGACGTGGTCGTCGCGCCGGAGCTGTGGCAGCTCGACGACAAGCGCTTCCTCGCCGCGCTGGAGACGCAGCCGGCCGAGCGCAATGCATATATCGAGCAGTCGCCGCACTGGCAGCTGCGCGACCTGCACACCAATGCCAGCGGCGATTTCCTGCTGATGGCGTCGTCGTGGTGGCACAAGCTGCGCGGTCATCCTGTCGACACCACGATCTTCAGCCTCGACGGCGATTCGCTCGTCATGCATGCCGCTGCCGCGCTCGGCGCGAAGCAGTGCTGCTGGCCGGCACCGTGCAAGGTCTACAAGCCGCGGCATGGCCATCTCAACAATGCACGCATCACGTTCGTCTGGCGGCCGTGGCAGCGCAGGCTCGAATCGGTGCTGACGCGGATCGGCGGCGTCGGGCTCGCCCACAGCGCACGCATGGCCTTCGACTACCCGCGGCGCAAGGTTCACAAGATCGAGTCGATTCTCGCGCCATCGATCGAACGGCAGTTCGTCCGGCCCGCCAGCCGCTGGGCGCGCGGCGCTGCGCCGGTCGCCACCCAGCCGGAAAACTGGGGCCTCGCGGACCAGTCCCTCACGACCCGCGTGCTCTGTCGCGCGGCCTGGGAGAAAGCGGCGTAGTCAATTCGCCACGGGATTCGAACAAGCCGACCTTGCTCTAAGATCGTGCGGTCCGAAGAGTCGCTGTCGCATGCAGCATCGCCTCGACCACGGCATGGCTGAACAGCCAGGCCTCGGCGTGGACCGTCTCGCGGTCGCGGCGGATCACGCGCGACAAGGCGATCACGTCGGCGTCTTGCGCTTCCCGCAGCCGGGTCAGCATGAGATGCGTCACCGCCGCCTCGCCGCCCGCCGCGGCGCGCAACGCAGTGTCGGTCACGGCGAGCAGCGCGGCCGTCGACCAGCCGCCAGCCGGCGGCGAGAAGCGAATGCGCACGTCCTGGTCCTGCGCCTCCTCGACGAACAGCTGGTGGCGCTCGCGTTCGGGGGTGGTCCGCTCCAGCGCGGCCTGCAGTTCGTCCTCGGTCATCGCCGGCAAAAGAACCACGACCAGATCGCCGACGCCACCAGGGCAGGCACCGCGAGATCGACCGCGGCGATGCCCAGCGCCGTGGGGAACACCGACAGGAGCGCCATCGGATGCACCAGGGCGCCGTTCTCATGCGCCTGCAACAGATAGAAAAGGGTCACCAGCACGGCCGCCGACAGCACCAGCAGGCCGGGAGCGAGGACCGCGAGCAGCAGCACCCGGATTCGGCCGCGTCCGCCACGCCAGGTGCCGAGGAACACGACGGCGCCGATCGCGAAGGACGCCCCGACCACGAAGGCATAGAAGAAGAACGTGACGTCGTTGAACACATACCGCGCGTAGGGCCGGCTGTCCTTGTAGCTCCAGTGCGCGATGAGCTGCAGGATCTGCGCCGCCGCGACGGCCGCCGACGTCCATACCGACAGGCCGGCGGCATACATCACCGTGCTGCGAAGCATTGCGAAGCCCACGCTCGCCGTGTAGCAGGGACGCCGCCCAATCGCAAAAAACATGGGCGCAAAGCCATGTCCTTTCTCGATCATATCGCGCGTTGCAACAACGCTGACCTCAGCCAGTTCGAGTCCTGGTACGTCGGCACCGTGCGCGCGGGTTTCCTGCATCGCGACTTCCTGCCCATGGTCGCGGTGCGGCCCGATCTGTTCAGCCATCGCGACGGCGGCTGGTATCTCGACGCTTCGCTCGACACGCCGACCAGGCGCACCGCGGCGATGCGCGCGTTCCTGCTCGAGCTGCGCGACCGTGGCCTGTTCGGGAAGACTTGGCGCGAGGAGCCGTACAAGGTCGCGCCGCACTTCAACGAGCCGACCCTGCTCGAGATGGAGCGCGCGGCGGTGCCGTGGTTCGGCGTGCGCGCCTACGGTCCGCACATGACGGGCTATGTGAAGAAGAGCGACGGCCTGCACATCTGGGTGCCGCGTCGCTCCTATGTGAAGCCGACCTATCCCGGCGAGCTCGACAACACCGTGGCGGGCGGGCAGCCGGCGAACATCGGCATCCTCGAGAACCTCATCAAGGAGTGCGCCGAGGAAGCCTCGATCCCGCGCAAACTCGCCGTGCAGGCGAAGGCCGTCGGCATCGTCGCTTACTGGAATCAGTCGGGGCGGCAGCTCAAGCCCGATGTCATGACCTGCTTCGACCTCGAGCTGCCGGCGGATTTCACTCCGCAGGCGCACGACGGCGAGGTCCATGCGTTCGAGTTGTGGCCCGTGGAACGGGTGTACGAGACGGTACGTGACACTAACCAGTTCAAATACAACTGCAATCTCGTGCTGATCGATTTCTTCGTCCGGCATGGACTGTTGCATGCCGACGACACCGACTACTTCGCAATCGTCGAGGGGCTTCGCCGGATGCAACCGCCTCCGTCATGACACGTTGACGCGACTGAGGAGGTTGTCCTCATGCGCGTCGTTCCCCTCTCCATAGCGGCCTCGGTGATGTTTGCTGTCACCGCAGCCGCCCAAGACGTCGCTACGCATCAGCACGACTACGACGGCACCCGCAACGTCGGGCATGCCGAGAACCACGACTGGTACAAGGACCTCAAGCAGCCCGGTACCGGCTACTCCTGCTGCAACGGCACCACGAACGGAGTAGACGGCGATTGCCGGCCGACGCGCGCCTATCTGCAGGAAGATGGAACGTGGAAGGCGATGGTCAACGGCCACTGGATGCCGGTGCCGCCGCGCGTGGTGCTGCAGCGCCTTGCGCCCGACGGCAACTCGCACATCTGCGCCGGAAAGAGCGGCATGATCTACTGCTTCATCGGCGGCTCCCCGAAGAGTTGATCGCCTTCCACAGCGACTCGCGTTAACATCGCCGTAACGGATTCAGTCGGGCGCAATGGCGCGTCGTTCCGAATACGTGACCGGCCCGGCTGGCGGCGCAAAGGCAACCCTCAATGTCCTTTCGCAGTCGGTCTGTTGTTTCGAGCGTCGCGTTTGGCCTGCTCGCATCGGCGGCGATCGCTCAGGATGGAATGCATGGTCGAGGCCATGCCGAGAATCATGACTGGTACCAGGAGCTGAAGCAGCCTGGCACCGGCTATTCCTGCTGCAACGGCACGAGCGGAGGCGTCGATGGCGACTGCCGGCCGACGCGCGCCTACCTCACCGACGAAGGCCAATGGCGCGCGCTGGTCGACGGCCAGTGGGTGCTGGTGCCGCCGCGGGCGGTGCTGAAGCAGCTCGCGCCCGACGGCCGCAGCCACATCTGTGCGAGCCGCACCGGCGTGATCTACTGCTTCCTCGGCGGCAGCCCCAAGAGCTGAGGCGAAAGCTGGCGTTCAGTTCGGTGGCGGGATGTTGGAGTCCTTGATCACCTGTCGCCACTTGGCGATCTCGCGCATCGTCACCTCGCGGTAGGCCTCGGGCTTGCCGCCGACCGGGAGGAACCCGAGCTCGATGAGCTTGCTGCGCACGATGGAATCGGCCAGCGCCTCGTTGAACGCGGCGTTCAGCCGCGCAACCAGCTCCGATGGCGTGCCTGCCGCGACCGACACACCGAAGGGAATCGTGCATTCGGTTCCGGGCAGGCCTGCCTGCCCGACCGTCGGCACGTCGGGCAGCAGCGCCACGCGCTCCATCGTCGCCACCGCAAGGCCGCGCACCTTGCCGGCGCGGATCGACGTCGCGGTCGGCACCAGCACGTCGGAAAACAGCGGCACATGGCCCGCCATCACATCCTTCAGGGCGTCCGCGCTGCCCTTGTAGCCAACATGCTCGAGCGGCAGCTTCGTGCGTGCCTTGACGAACTCTCCCCACAGGTGCGTGAGGCTGCCGACCCCGGCGGACGCGTAGGGAATGGTGCGATCGGGGTCAGCCTTGGCATAGGCGATCAGCTCGGCGACCGACTTGAACGGCGCTTCGTTCGATGCGGCGAGCAGCACTGCGAGATCGACCAGGCCGGTCACCGGCGTCAGGTCCTTGTCGATGTCGTACGGCACCTTCACGCCGAATGCGGCATTGGCGATCAGGGCCGCCGGCGAGAGCAGCAGGGTGTAGCCGTCGGGTCTGGAGTGCGCGACATACTCCGTGCCGATGATGGTGCCGCCGCCGGCCTTGTTCTCGATCACCACCGGCTGGCCGAGGATCTGCGCCAGCTTGTCCGCGACGATGCGCGCGGACGTGTCGGTCGAGCCGCCCGGCACATAGGGCACGACGAACCGCAACGGATGATCCGGAAAGGCCTGTGCGCGGCCGAGGCGCGGAATGAACGCGGCCATCGAGCCCGCCAACACGCCACGGCGCTTCATTTTTCCTCCCGATGCTTTGCGCAACCGTGCCATGACGTGACAAAATCGGCCAAGAAAAAGCGGGGCCGAGACGAGTGAAGGACGGTCAGGGGCTGGAAGTCGCCAACGCCGATGCCGATGCCATCGAGGCGCTCGACGTCCTGCGCGAGGAATGGCTGGTCTTCGGCAAGCGCTTCGACCGCTTCATGGCCGCCGCCGACAAGGAAGACCGCTGCGCCCTGCTGCCGGTGCTGGCGGCCAACCTCGTCCTGTCCATGAATTCCGTCGAAGGCCGGGTGCTCGGGGCAAAATACCTGACGCACGCGCAGGCGATGAGCAAGGGAATCGGTCCGCGCGAACGCGCCTGGCTCGATGCGACGCAAGCCTGGGTCGACGGCGATACCGACAAGAGCCTCGCGATCCACGAGAAAATGGTGGCCGAATGGCCGCGCGACCTGCTGGCCGGCAAGCTCGGCCAGCTGCACGCCTTCAACCTCGGCGACGCCGAGGCGCTGCTGCGCATCGGCGAGCATCTGTTCGCGGCCAACCGGGACAACCATTTCGTCCGGGGGATGTATGCCTTCGGACTGGAGGAGTGCAATCGCCTGGACGAGGCCGAGACGCAGGCGCGGCGCGCCATCGAGATGCAGCGCAAGGATCCGTGGGCGCATCATGCGCTGGCGCACTGCCTCGCGGCCCGCGGTCGGCTGCTGGACGGCGTGGCCTTCCTGCAGTCGGTCGCCGACGCGTGGGAGGACTGCAACTCCTTCATGTACACCCACAACTGGTGGCACCTCGCGCTGTTCCTGATCGATCTCGATCGTACGGACGAGGCGCTGGCGCTGTTCGACGAGCGCGTGTGGGGCGTATGGAAGGAGTTCTCGGAGGACCAGATCAACGCCATTTCGTTGCTGACACGGCTCGAATTGCGCGGCGTCGACGTCGGTGATCGCTGGAACGACGTCGCGTATTACCTCGAGAATCGACTGCACGATCACTTCGTGCCGTTCCTCGACCTGCAGTACCTCTACGGCCTCGCCCGCGCCGGCAGGCAGAGCGCCGTCACCGAGATGCTGGCGAGCCTCGAGGATCGGAGCGAGCAGGCCAAGCCGTTCGAGCGCGAGGCGTGGGCCGACTGTGCAGTGCCGGCGGCGCACGGGCTGGCCGCGCACGCCCGCGGCGATCATGCCGAGGCGGCGCGCCTGCTCGGTCAGGCGATGCCGCATCTGCGGCCAATCGGCGGCAGCATCGCCCAGCGCGCGCTGTTCGGCGCGATCCATCTCGATGCGCTGATCCGCTCCGGCTGGAACGATGCGGCGGTCAAGATTCTGCAGAACGACGAGCGCGAGCGGCCGACCGTGCCCTCGACCAAGCGCGCGCTGGCCGACCTCTACCGCAAGCTGGGCCGCGCCGAGCAGGCGATCACCGCCGAGTACCAGGCCGAGCAGCTCGCCCACCAATACAGGACCGCCGCATGATGTCCCCGCCGTCCCGAGCGGAGCGAAGCGAAGCCGAGGGACCTTTTCTCCGCGACAAGCTCTGCGATCGTGGGAAAGAGGTCCCGCCACTGCGCCTCGCTCCGCTCGGCTCCGGCCGGGACGACGGGAGAACCAAATGACCCACGATCTCACGCAGATGACCGCGCAGGCCCTCGGCAAGCTCTACGCCAAGGGCAAGGCCTCGCCGGTCGAGACGATGAAGGCGGTGCTGGCGCGCGCGGCCGCGGTCAACCCGATCATCAACGCTCTCTGCGTGATCGATGCCGAACCGGCGCTCGCGATGGCCAAGGCTTCGGAGCGGCGCTGGAAGAAGGGCAAGCCTTACTCGCCGATCGACGGCGTGCCGGTGTCGATCAAGGAGCTGGTGCGCGTGAAGGGCTGGCCCGCCTCGATGGGCAGCAAGCTCACCGACAAGACTCCGGCGGAGGCGGATGCACCCGCGGTGGCGCGCCTGCGCGAAGCCGGCGCCATCGTGTTCGCGCAGAGCACCAGCTCGGAGTTCGGCCACAAGGGCGTGACCGACACGCCCTTGCACGGCGTGACGCGCAACCCGTGGAACACCGCGATGACGCCCGGCGGCTCGTCGGGCGGCGCCGGCGCTGCCGTCGCGGCCGGGCTCGGCCCGCTGGCGATCGGCACCGACGGCGGCGGCTCGGTGCGCATTCCGTCGAGCTTCAACGGCCTGGTCGGGATCAAGGCCACCTACGGCCGCGTCCCCAACTGGCCGCCGACCCTCAACGGCGACTTCTCCAACACCGGCCCGATGTGCCGCACCGCGCGGGACTGCGCGCTGATGCTGAACGCCATCGCGCAGCCCGACCCGCGCGATCCGACACAGCTGCCGGCAGACGACACCGACTACCTGAAGGCGCTGAAGCACAAGCCCAAGAAGCCGAAGGTCGCCTTCCTGCTGCGCATGTCGGAGCATCCGCTCGACATCGAGGTCGCGGCGATGGTCACGAAGGCAGCGCGGCAGGTCGAGAAGCTCGGTTGCGCCGTCGAGGAGATCGACGCGCCGCCCTTCTCGCATGCCGAGGCCGGCAAGAGCTTCATCACGCAATGGCTGGTCAACAGCGCACGCCTGCTCGAGATCTACCCCGAGGCGCGGCACGGCGAGTTCGATCCCAATCTGCTGGCCGGCGCCAAGGCCGCGCGCGAGCGCTACAGCGCATCGGACGTGGTGAATGCGCTCTCGATCCGCCGTGAGATGGGCGTCGCCTGGAACCTCTTCTTCGAGAAGTACGACTTCCTGCTGACGCCGACGGTCGCAGTGCAGCCCTTCCCCGTCCTGAAGAACGCGCCCGACGGGCTCGACGGCAAACCGAACTACATGTGGACGCCCTATACGGCGACCTTCAACCTGACGCGCCAGCCCGCGACGACCGTGCCCTGTGGCCTCAGCAGCCAGGGCCTGCCGGTCGGCCTGCAGATCGTCGCCGGCCATTTCAAGGACGCCCAGGTCCTCGCGCTGGCCGGCGCCTATGCCGACGCACACCCACTCCCCCACCCTGCCCTCCCCCTAAGGGGGAGGGTTGGGGAGGGGGTCAACCCGGAGACGAAGTGATGACCGCCGATCTCGCCCTGATGCCCGCCTGGCAACTCGCCAAGCTCTACAAGGCGCGCAAGGCCTCACCGGTCGAGGCCGTGAAGGCGGCGATTGCGCGCATCGAGGCATTCAACCCGCAGCTCAACGCCTTTCAGCATCTCGATCCCGACGGTGCGCTGCGCGCGGCCCGTGCGTCGGAGAAGCGCTGGAAGAAGGGCGGCAAGCGGCTGAGCGATCTCGACGGCGTGCCGATCACCATCAAGGACATGGTGCTGACCAAGGGCCTGCCGACCCGCATGGGCAGTTTGGCCACCGACGAGAACGGCCCGTGGACCGTCGACGCGCCGGTGGCGCAGCGGCTGCGCGAGGCCGGCACCGTCCTGCTCGGCAAGACGACGTCGCCCGAATACGGCTGGAAGGGCGTCACCGATTCGCGGCTGTTCGGCGCCACGCACAATCCGTGGAAGATCGGCCGCACGCCGGGCGGCTCGTCGGGCGGCGGCGTCGCGGCCGAGGCAGTCGGCATGGGCAGCCTCGCGGTCGGCACCGACGGCGCGGGCTCGGTGCGCATCCCCTGCTCCTTCACCGGCCTGTTCGGGCTGAAGCCGACGCAGGGCCGCGTGCCGCTGTTCCCGCCGTCGGCGCAGGGCACGCTGTCGCATATCGGGCCGATGACGCGCACCGTGCGCGACGCGGCGATGATGATGAACATCATGGCAAGGCCCGATCCGCGCGATCCCTACGGCCGACCCGACGACGCCGAAGACTACGAGAAGGGCTTCGACAAGGGCGTGAAGGGCCTGCGCATCGCCTATTCGCCCAACCTGGGCTTCGTCGAGAAGGAGAAGATCGACCGCGACGTCGCCGTCGCGGTTGAGTCGGCGGTCAAGGTGTTCCGGACTCTCGGCGCGAAGGTCGTCGAAGACTCGCCCGACCTGCAGGGCCTCGATCCGCGCGCAATCCTGAACGCGCACTGGCAGTCGAATGTCGCGGTGCTGTTCAAGGGCTACAGCCCCGAGAAGCAGGCGCTGATGGATCCGGGCCTGGTGAAGGCCGCCGAGGTCGGCGCCAGCTTGAGCCAGGCGACGGTGGTGACGGCGATCCACCAGCGCCAGCAGCTCGCGGTGATCATGAACCAGTTCATGGCGAAGTATGACCTGCTGCTCACGCCGACCATGCCGATGACGGCGTTCGAGGTGAACCAGAACGCGGCGTGGGGCGGCGACGGAGTCGACATCGGTTGGACGCCGTTCACGCTGACCTTCAACCTGACCCGCCAGCCGGCGGCGACGATTCCCTGCGGCCTCGATCGCGAGGGGCTGCCGATCGGGCTGCAGATCGTCGCCGGACATGCGCGGGATGCACTCGTTCTTCGCGCCGCTGCGGCCTATGAGCGGGTGCGGCCGATACCGGCGCCGCCGATGGCGCATCAGATATGATTGATGCTGCGCATCAATCATATCTGATGCGAACAGGCGGGCCCGTAGAGCTAGGCGCGCGCCGTCGCCACGCTTGCGTGGCGTGTCCATGACCGCCCGCCACCTCTTCATCATCTACGGCCTCGACGTCCTCATCGTCCTGCTGTCGATCGGCGCCGCCGCGAGCGCCAATGTCGAGCGGACGCGGGAGCCCTTTCCGCGCCTCCAGCTCCTGATGCCCGGTGTGCTCGCCTTCGCCGGCGCGATGGTCCTGCTGTCGTATCCCGACATCCGCGACCTCGCCGATCCCGGGGTCTGGCTGGTGTCGGCGGTCGGGCTGCTGGCCGGAGGGTGCCGCGGCGCGCTGATGCGCATGGACTGCGACCACACCTTCCGTCTCGTGCGGGTCTGGCACGGCCGCGACGCGGCATGGGCGGCGTGGGTGATGGTGCTGTTCGCCACCGTGCAGGGTTCGCTCGAGAGGGCATTGCGCCCCGACAACCCCTACGAGACCACCGCGGAGGCGATAATGCTGCTCTCCGGCAGCTATCTGCTCGGCCGCTCGATCGTGAGTTGGCTGCGCGCGCGGACCATGACGCATCACGCTCTGAAGGACTGACAGCCGCGCCCCCGAACCTGTATCGCGGCATGCCTGAAATCGTTTCTCGGGTTTCGGGCATGACAAAGATCAACGCGTCAGTCCGGCCGCAATGGCAATTCCCCAACGTTCGGAAACGAACGGTGCGTATTTCGCACTTGCTCCGCGGTCGCGGCAGGCGATCGCCTTTCAGGAGGGGGATCATGCTCGGAAGAATTTCAGTTCTGATCGTTGCCGCATGCGCATTGAGCGCCTGCGAAAACCAAAACGGCGCGGTCATGGCGCCACCGATCGCCAAGACCGGCACGGCGATGCCGGAGCAGGCGCCGGTCTCTTATCAAGTCTTCTTCCCGCTCGGCAGCGCCATGCTGGGCGACCAGGACAAGACCGCGCTGGCGGCGGCGGCCCAGGTCTACAAGACCAAGCCCAATGCGAAAGTCACGGTGACCGGTTTCACTGACACGGTCGGCTCGCCAGCCCTGAACACGCGCCTGTCGCAGGCGCGCGCCGACGCCGTGAAGAACCTCCTGGTCCAGAACGGCATACCGGCCGGCTCGATCACGACGTCCGCCAGCGGCGAGAACGACCCGCTCGTGCCGACCGCCGACCAGACGAACGAAGGGCGTAACCGCCGCGTCGTCGTCGTCATCCAGTAAGGGGGGAACCATCATGTTGAAAGCCAATCGTCGTTCGACTCTCAAGCTGCTGGGCGGTGCCGCGTTGACGGCAGGCGCCCTGCCGTCGCTGGTGCTTCCGGCCGCAGCCCAGCAGGATCCGTACGTCGCGTCGACCTACCAGAACTTCAAGCGCGGCACGATCAACAGCATGCACCCCGAGGTGAAGAGCTTCACCATCGTGTGGGACGACCTCGGTCGCGTGAAGCTCAAGGCCTCGGACCTCGTCGTCAAGGAGAGCACCTCCGGAAACGGCAACGGCTACTCCCAGCTCAAGCCCGGCCAGACGGTCGATGTGCAGTGGTACGACTACGTCGACTTCCTGATCGCTCCGAAGACCGCGGCGAGCGTGGCGCAGGCGAAGGCGCTGGTGGCCTCGGGGGCGCGCATCGAAGGCATCCCCGGCTCCAAGTCGGCGATCAAGCTGTGGGAGATGGACGGCATGGTCACCAAGGTCGATCCGGCGAACAGCCAGATCTTCCTGATCTACAAGGCCGGCGGCGAGCCGGAGAAGCAGTCGCCCAACGCCGGCGAGGTCATCCAGATGCCGCGCATCGTCTCGGCCGCCGGCAAGGCGGCGATGGCGTCGATCAAGCCGGGCGACGAGGTCGTCACCGTCTACAGCCAGCAGACCGCTCTCAACGTCAAGATCATCCGCTAAAGCACATTCCGCCCCGGGCGGAATGTGTCCCAGCAGACCGCTCTCAACGTCAGATGATCCGCTAGGGCGCGAGCGGGGAGACGATTGAGAGACGACTCCGGGACCCCGTGTGGTCCCGGAGTGCGTTTGCGTGCCCGCAACCCACCTGAAGGTCGAATGGACGCCGGCGCCGGCACTGCCCATGGTCGGCATGCAGCATCGCGCTGCAGCACAACGGAGATGCGCCATGGGCACGATCAAGACCGACGATGGCACCGAGATCTTCTACAAGGACTGGGGCCCGCGCGCCGCGACGCCCATCGTCTTCCATCACGGCTGGCCGCTCAGCGCCGACGACTGGGACAACCAGATGATGTTCTTCCTGGGCCAGGGCTACCGCGTAATCGCACACGACCGCCGCGGCCACGGCCGGTCGACCCAGACCGACACCGGCAACGAGATGGACACCTACGCGGCCGACGTCATCGAGCTCGCCGCAGCGCTCGGCCTCAAGGGCGCGATCCATGTCGGTCATTCGACCGGCGGCGGCGAGGTCGCACGCTACGTGGCCCGCGCGGAGAAGGGTCGCGTCGCCAAGGCGGCCCTGCTGGGCGCCGTGCCGCCGATCATGGTTAAGTCGCCGAACAACCCGGTCGGCCTGCCGATCGCGGTGTTCGACGGCTTCCGCGCCCGGCTCGTCGCGAACCGTGCGCAATTCTACCGCGACGTGCCCGCGGGCCCGTTCTATGGCTTCAATCGCCCGGGTGCGCAGGCCTCCGAAGGCGCGATCGCCAACTGGTGGCGGCAGGGCATGATGGGCGGCATCAAGGCCCACCACGACTGCATCAAGGCCTTCTCCGAGACCGACTTCACCGAGGACCTAAAGACGATCGACGTGCCGGTGCTGCTGATGCACGGCGACGACGATCAGATCGTGCCGATCCAGGGCGCCGCGCTGCTCGGCATCAAGCTGCTGAAGCACGGGACGCTCAAGGTCTATCCCGGGCTGCCGCACGGCATGGCGACGACCCACGCCGACACGATCAACAACGACCTGCTGGCGTTCGTGAAGAGCTGACGGTCGGCTTGAGACGTGGGGAATCCCACTGAGGGAGTCCCCGCGTCGACCCATAGTGCCATCTCAAGGGAGCCATCCAAGACAGCAAGCCTTCCATCCCGTCACGACAGGGAGTGGCGCATGCATGGGACGGACCTGTTCGGCTATCTCGCCTCGATCCTTGTGTTCGGCACCTTCTACATGAAGCGGATGGTGCCGCTCAGGCTAACCGCGATCGCCAGCAACATCGCCTTCATCGCCTACGCCTGGGTGTGCGGGCTCACGCCCATCCTGATCCTGCACGCCATGTTGCTGCCGCTCAATCTGGTACGGCTGGTCCAGCAGCAACGGCAGATGGCCAAGGCGCGGGCGCTCGAGCAACCGAACCAGGGCCCGGCATAAGGGGCCAAGGCAACGCGAACCTGCAGCGATCGTCGATCCGAGTGCAAGAACCGAGGCGAGCTTCGGTGCGCGATAGATGCGAGTCGGTTGCACTTTTCCTCGAGCGTCATGCCATTTAAGAATAGCGCGCTGCCCCGTTGGGGCGGTCGCCTGTTCAGTCGAACGGCGGCAATACATGTCGGGTGTGAATATGGCTTCGGGGCCTTTCACTCTCGCCCAGCTGGCTCGCGCCGCGGGCATGAGTATCGACGACGTGCGGTCCTACAGGGACCGGGGCCTGCTGCAACGGCCTCGCCGACAACGCAGCCGCACCGACGACTTTGCTTTTCAGACCGAGCATCTCGAACGCCTGCAATTCATCAAGCGTGCGTTGGAACACGGCCTGACCGTCGGCGACATTGCACAACTCGTCGATCCTGGCGCGCTGGTGACCTGCGGCGACGTCTACGCCGTCACGGCCAGACGCCTGGAGGAGATTCGCAAGTCCGGCGGCGCCGACACACCGCAGGCCGCTGCGCTCGCGAAGCTCCTCGGCGTGTGTACGCGTGTCGGCCCCCGCAAGGATTGCGGAATCCTCGAGACGCTTGCCAATCCGGACGACGGGTCCGGTCCTGCATGCTGCGGCTGACGAACCGAACGGCAGCGCACCGCGCGCTTTCGTACCGAACGAGTGGAATCGGTCGACGACCCGATCACTGAACCAGTGCGAGCAGCAGGTAGAAATTGAGGGCGATGAGCGTGATCGTCAGTCCCCACGCGGCGAGCGAGGTCACCGGCCCGTTGGCGAACCGTCCCATCCAGCGCCGATCCCCCGTCAGGCGGACCAGCGGGACGACGGCGAAGGGCAACTGAAGGCTCAGGACCACCTGACTGAGGATCAGCAGCGCCGTCGTCGACGCTTCGCCACAAACGGCGATCACCAGAACGGCGGGAACGATCGCCAGCAGCCGCGCCGTCACCTGCCGCAGCCAGCGCGGAATGCGGAGGTCGGTGAAGCCTTCCAGCACGATCTGCCCGGCGAGTGTCCCGGTGATCGAGGCATTCTGCCCGGAAGCAAGCAGCGCGACACCGAACAACGTACTGGCGGCGCCCGCGCCGATCGCCGGCGACAGCAGCCGATAGGCGTCCTCGATGCCGACGTCACCCGCGCCGTGGCGGTGGAAGATGGAGGCAGCGAGAATCAGGATGGCCGCGTTGACGAACGCGGCCCCCGTCAGGGCGACGACCGTGTCGATGCGATGGAACCGAAGGGCGCCTCGCACGCCGGCGTCGGAGCGGTCGTGGCAGCGCGATTTCACCAGGGCAGAATGAAGGTAGAGATTGTGCGGCATGACGGTCGCGCCGACGATGCCGATCGCCACGTAGAGCATCGCCCGGTCGGTGACGATGTCGACACCCGGCACCAGTCCGCGAACGATTGCACCCGCTGCGGGCCGGGCCAGGATGAGATCGATCGCGCAACACAGGGCGACCAGCAGGGTGAGACCGAAAACTAGGATTTCGAGGGGACGAATGCTGCGCCGCTGCAGGGCAAGCAGCAGCAGCACCTGAAATCCCAGCAGTGACACGCCCCAGAGCAGCGGCAGGCCGAACAGCAGTTTGAGCGCGACGGCCGCGCCCAAAAGTTCCGCCAAGTCGCAGGCAACGATCGCCAGCTCGCACAGGAGCCAGAGCAGGACGGTGCTACGCGGGCTATACGAACGCCGGCATGCCTGGGCGAGGTCGAGGCCAGTGACCAGTCCGAGCTTTGCGGCGAGCGACTGCAGGAACATCGCCGCGACATTGGCGACGACGATGACCGACAGCAGACGATAGCCGTAGCTCGATCCGCCGGCGAGACCGGTGGCCCAGTTGCCGGGATCCATGTAGCCGACAGCGACGAGATACCCGGGCCCCGAAAAGGCCAGGAGCTGGCGCCAGAAGCGTCCTTTCGGGATGGCGACCGGCCGGAGGCCGAGACCTCCGGCCGGCAGCACCGCCTGCTCTGGCGGTGGAGGGGGCATCGTTCGCTATTTCGTCTTGCTGGCGTGCTTGACGTCCTTGGCGGCGCCCATGTCCTCGCCGCCGGTGATCTTGCCCGCGCCGGGCCCGGCGCCCAGGTCGGCGCCGGTTTGCGGATCGCTTTCGGGATCCGAGGCGGTGCGCTCCTTCATCTTCTTCTCGACCGCGCTCTCGGCGCGCGAGAGCTTCACGGTCGGCAGACCGTCGCCGCCATCCGCAGGGCCGTCCAGCTTGTCGATCCGCTGCCATTGCGGGCCCTCGTTCCAAGGGCCCGTCATGTCGCCGTCGCCCTGGGACGTGTTGACGTACATGTCCGCGAAAGGCGCGATGCCCTGCAGCTTTCCCGGGGGGAAGTTGTCGGTGATCGCGTACAATGCCTTCTCGAACGACTTCTGGTGCGAGATCTCTCGCGTCATCAGGAAACCCAGCGCGTCCTTGATGCCCGGATCGTCCGTGATGTTGATGAGCCGTTCGTAGATGATCTTGGCACGCGCCTCGGCCGCAATATTGGAGCGCAGGTCGCAGGTCGGCTCGCCGCGGCTGTCGATATAGGCCGCTGTCCAGGGCACGCCCGAAGAGTTGGTCAGCGAAGGCCCGCCACCGAACAGGATGGACTGGGTGTGACTGTCCCCGCCCGCGGTCAGGGAGTGATAGAGCTCGGCCTCTTCCATCGCGGCCTCGGTGAGCTGCGCCTTCACGCCCTTGTTGAGCATGGCGACGATCGAGCCGATGACCTCGAGATGGCTGAGCTCCTCGGTCGCGATATCGAGCAGCATGTCCTTGCGGCCGGGATCGGCTTCGCCGAGGCCTTGGGTGAAGTAGCGCATGGCGGCGGCGAGCTCGCCGTCCGGGCCACCGAACTGCTCGAGCAGGAGCGACGCCAGGGCAGGATTCGTCTCGCCGACCCGCACCGTGTACTGCAACCGTTTGTTGTGCATGAACATGCTGCTTTCCCTTCTTAGAGTCGTTCGAAGGAACGGCTGTTTTGGGCAGCAGTTGCACAACCCTTCTCGACTCGGAGTCGGAGTGCGCAAACGTACTTGGTGCGCGCAGTGCGGGTAGATGGGCGCGTATCGCGACGAGTTCTATTGAGGCAACGCGTAGGCGATGATCGAGTCGCCCGCTTTGGTACCCAACGAGCCGTGGCCGCCCGCGACCACGACAACGTATTGCCGATGCGTCCGGTCCGACCGGTAGGTCATCGGCGTCGCTTGTCCGCCCGCCGGCAATCTGTCCTGCCACAGCACCCGGCCGTCGGCCACATCATAGGCGCGCACATAATAGTCGAGCGTCGAGGTCAGGAACGCGACGCCGCCAGCCGTCATGATCGGGCCGCCGAGACTCGGCACGCCCATCGCAAATGGCAGGGGCACAGGCGATTCATCGCGGATCGTGCCGTTCTTGCGACGATACACCAGCCGGCCGGTGCGCAGATCGAGGCCGGCGACGTAGCCCCATGGCGGCGCCTGGCACGGCAATCCGAGGAAAGACAGGAAGGGATGCAGGTCCGCCGAGTAGGGCGCGCCGAAGTCGGGATTACTCCCCTCCTCGCTCGACGATTGCTGCCCCGGCTGGTTCATGCCCTGCGGCGGCGGCACTTTCGACTTGCCCTTCTCCCGCGGCGTCAGCACGTCGACGAACGCCATGTAGCTCGGATTGGCGAAGGCGATCTGCCTCACCGGATCGACGGCGATGCCGCCCCAGTCGATGACGCCGAAATTGCCGGGGAACACCAGCGAGCCCCGGGTCGAGGGCGGCGTGAACGGCCCTTCGTAGCGCAGCTTCCTGAAGAGGATCCGGCAGCCCAGCTGGTCGAACAGCACGACGCCCCACATGTCCTGCTCGCGAACAGGGTCCGTCGGCATCATCGTCACCGACGAGAAGGGCTGCGTCGGCGCAGTATGATCGCCAGGGACTGTACCCTGCGGTACGGGCTTCTCCGGCGCCGCGAAGATCAGCGCGCCCGTCCGGCGGTCGAGCACGAACAGGTTGCCCGTCTTGGTGGGCGCCACCAGGGCCGGCACCAGCCCGTTCGGCGTCTGCAGGTCGATCAGGCTGGGCTGCGAGCCGACATCCATGTCCCACAGGTCGTGATGGACGGTCTGGTACACCCACCGCACCTTGCCGGTCGCGATGTCCAGCGCGGTGATCGAGCTCGCGAAGCGCTCGGTGTTGGCGCCACGATCGGCGCCCCACTGGTCCGGCGTCTGGTTGCCGTAGGGCACGTAGAGCAGCCCGAGCTTCTCGTCGGCGCTGGAAATGCTCCAGCTGTTGGGCGAGTTCTTGACGTAGTGCTGATCGGGCGCGATCGGCTCGGTCGCATCCGGGTTGCCCGAATCGAAGTTCCACACCAGCCGGCCGGTGGTGACGTCATAGGCGCGCACCACGCCGGAGGGCTCGTCGGTCGAGTAGTTGTCGGTGACTTCGCCCGAGACGATCACCAGGTCGCGCGCCACGACCGGCGGCGAGGTCGAGTAATACTCGCCGACATGGCTCGCCGGATCAGGCATGCCCTGCCACAGATTCACCGCGCCGCCGCCGCCAAAGTCGCGGCATGGCTTGCCGGTGTCCGCATCGAGCGCGAACAGCCGCGCGTCCGCGGTCGGCAGGAAGATGCGTTTGGCGCACTCACCCGTCGCATTCGCCGCTTCGTGATAGGAGACGCCGCGGCAGGTCAGGTGCTGGAGATTCTTCGCCTCACGGATATGCGGATCGAAGCGCCACAGCTCCTTTCCGCTGTCGGGATCGAGCGCGATGGCAATGTCGTGCGGCGTACAGACGAACAGCTTGTCGCCGACCTTGATGGGGGTGAGCTCGTAGGTCGTCTCGATCGGATCGCTCGGCTTCCTGGTGTCGCCGGTGTGGAACGTCCAGGCGACCTTCAGGCTGGCCACGTTCGACGGCTTGATGTCGCTGACCGGTGAATAGCGCTGACCCGCCCAGGTGCCGCCGTACGCCGTCCAGTCGCCGGAGCCTCCCCCGTCGGCGGCGCCATTGACGCGCTCGATCGGTAACGTACCCGCAACCTCCATCGGATCCGCCGACGTGAACATCGCCACGACGCCCACGATCGCCGACGCCAACAGAGAGGCCGCGAGCACGCCGCGCGCCAACGAAGCCCTCGCAAGCCTTCCCGAGGCCCACGGCAACAGCAGCACGACGCCCACCACGAACACCACGCCGCCGCGCGCCGCCATCGGCCACCATTGCAGGCCGGCCTCGGCCACCGCCCAGATCAGGGTACCGACGACGATGAGCGCATAGATCCACAGTCCGGACGGGCGCCGCAGGAAAAGCAGCAGCGCGGCGAGAAGGAAACCAATACCGGCGAGAACGTAGTAGGGAGATCCGCCCAGCATGACGAGCCACACACCGCCGGCGGCCAGAGCAAGGCCCAGGAGCGCCACGAGCGCCGCGACGAGTCCGAGTACGATCGGCATCACGCTCTCCGGAGATGCACGATCACAATAGCACGGCCCTTGCTGACTTGACGATGATGTCGGTCTCCACGTCAGGAGCGCGACGCGCCGGACGGCCTGTGGGACCAGGAGAACGTACCAAGCCGTCCGGCTGACGCCGCGGCCCAAATGGCACATGCGCCGCAGAGCATTGTCTGACCAATCCGCGCGTGGCCGTTTCCGTTGCCGTACGCATGCGAACTCGCTGTGCAGCGTTGCAACTCACGTGCCGCGTAGCGTGTTGAAAAACTGTGCGTGGTCACGGCCGCGCTGCGACCGGACGTGCGGATGGAGGAGGGACCAGCTCATGCGCATCGATCCGCATCTTCAACGACTGACACAGGAGAATAGAATATGAGCATGTCACGCGATGAACGTGGTCGCTTCACGGACGATGACGACTACGAAGATCGCCGCTATCGCCGGCGCGGCAGCTCCCGTTCGAGCCGCTATGACGACGACGACGATGGCCGCGGCCACGGTCGTGGTGGCTGGTTCGGCGATTCGGAGGGTCACTCCGAGGCGTCCCGGCGGGGATGGGACAATCCGCGCCATGGCCGCAGCGGCTGGTACGGCGACTCCGAGGGACATTCCGAAGCGTCACGGCGCGGATGGGACAATCCACGCCACGGCGAGAGCGGCTGGTACGGCGATCCCGAGGGGCACTCGGAGGCGTCGCGCCGCGGCTGGGACCATCCGCGTCACGGTCGTAGCGGCTGGTACGGCGATCCGGAGGGCCACTCCGAAGCGTCGCATCGGGGCTGGGAGGAAGGCGGACATCGCGGCTACTCGCGCCATTCGAGCCGCTACGATGACGACGACGACTATCGCTCCCGCCGCCGCTACGAGGACGACGACGACTACCGCGGCCGCGGCCGCAGTCATGGCGGTTGGTACGGCGACTCGCGCGGTCATTCGGAAGCGGCACGCCGGCGTTACCGCGACTAGTTCGCGGCGTTTCACTTCCTGAGGCAATGGTGGCCCGTGTCGTCAGACACGGGCCACTTGCTTTGGGCGACTGGAACGTCGGCAGACGCCGGCGACCCGTGGCGGCCCCGTCTGCTAGGCGTTCTTCGCGGTTCCCGGTGCCGCCTGCCGTTCGTGGATCCTGGCGACCGCGCTCTGGGGTATGAGCTTGGCGATCGCGACCTGCAGCTTGTTCTGCCAGCCGACGATCACACCGCCCTCGCCCTCCATCATCGCCCTGAAGCCCATCTCCGCGACCTCGGCCGGATCGGTCTTCTTCTCGGCGCCCACCTTGGTGTCCATCATGTCGGCACGCTCGAAAAACTCGGTTTCCGTCGCGCCGGGCATCAGGCAGGTGACGGACACGTCGCATTCGGCGAGCTCGGCGCGCAGCGCGTATGAGAACATGTCGAGGAACGACTTGGTGCCGTTGTAGACCGCCTGGTAGGTGCCCGGCATGAAGCCGGCGATGGACCCGGTGATCAGGATGCGGCCCCGCCCGCGGTTGCGCATCTCGCGGGCAACCCTGTGGATCAGGTACAGCGTCCCGATGATGTTGGTGTCGACGACGTGCCGGATGTCGGCGAAGTCCTGGTCGAGGAACGCCCGGCCGAGGCCGCGCCCGGCGTTGGCCAACAGCGCGTCGACCGGCCGGTTGCGTACGCGCTCGAGCAGCTTGTCCACCCCTTCGGGTGCCGAGAGGTCGGCGACGAGCCATTCGACAATGCCGGCGTAGCCCTGCAGCATCCGGCCGGCCTCTTCGATCGCCGGCTCGTCGGCCGCGATCAGCAGGTCGAAGCCGTGCGCCGCACACTGCTTGGCGAGCTCGAGACCGATTCCGGTCGAGGCGCCGGTGACGATGGCAAAAGGCCGCGCAGAGCGGTTGGCGTCCATGGCATCGGTCGCCTGCGAGGGATTGCTCATGGCTTCATGACCACCTTGATGCAGCCGTCCTTCTTGTCGCGAAAGGTGCTGTACAGTTGCGGGCCTTCTTCCAGCGAGGCGCGGTGAGTGATGACGAAGGAGGGATCGATCTCGCCGCGCTCGATGCGCTCGAGCAGTCTGGGCATGTAGTGCTGGACCGGCGTCTGGGCCATGCGGAAGGTCAGGCCGCGATTGATGGCCGAGCCCATCGGTACGTTGTCGACGAAGCCGCCGTAGACGCCGACGATCGACACGGTGCCGAAGTTGCGGCAACAGTGGATCGCCTGCCGCAGCACGTGCGGCCGGTCGGTGCCCATGAACAGCGCGACCTTGGCACGATCGAGCACTGAGTCGAGGCTCGCGGACGTTTTCGGCTCGGTGCCGACTGCGTCGATGCAGGCATCGGCGCCGCGGCCGTGCGTGAGGTCGATGATGCGCTCGTAGACATCCTCCTTCATGAAGTCGATCGTTTCGGCGCCGGAGGTTCGCGCGAGCGCCATCCGTTCCGGTACCGTATCGACCGCCAGCACGCGCGCGGCGCCGAGCAGGAAGGCGCTCTTGATCGCCATCTGCCCCACCGGGCCGCAACCCCAGACGGCGATCGTGTCCTCGGGCTGGATATTGCAGAAGTCGGCCGCCATGTAGCCGGTCGGAAAGATGTCGGACAGGAACAGCACCTGCTCGTCGGTCAGATGGTTCGGCACCTTGATCGGCCCGACGTCGGCATGCGGCACGCGCATGTATTCGGCCTGACCGCCGGGAAAGCCGCCCAGGATATGGGAATAACCGAACAGGCCCGCCGGCGAGTTGCCCCACAGCAGCTCCGCCGTCTTGCGATCGGGATTGGTGCGCTCGCAGCCGGAGAACCAGCCGCGCCTGCAGAAGAAGCATTCGCCGCACGAGATGGTGAATGGAATGACGACGCGATCGCCGACTTTGAGCTTGTCCTTGGCCTCCGGCCCGACCTCGACGACCTCACCCATCGTCTCATGTCCGACGATGTCGCCGTGCTTCATCCGCGGGATGACGCCATCGAAGATGTGCAGGTCGGAGCCGCAGATCGCGCAGGCGGTGACCTTCACGATTGCATCCTTGGGATGCTGGATCTTCGGATCAGGCACGCTTTCGCAGCGCATGTCCCCCTTGCCGTGCCAGGTCAATGCTCGCATCACCGCCTCTGGTCGTCGGGAAGCAAAAAGCTCCGGGAAGCAAAAGGCCCGGCTCGAGAGCGCCGGGCCCCGCCGCGTTCGGCATCAGCGCCGATGCTGCCAGCCGCGTCGTGCCGCTTCGGCATGGCCCCGTGGATCGCCGGACCAGCCGCCGTGCCCCCTATGCCGATCATCGTCGTCACGGCCAGAGCGATAGTGATGGCGGTCGTCGTCCTCGTGACGGCGCTCCTCCCAGCCGCGCCGGGAGGCTTCGGAATGGCCCCGCGGATCGCCGTACCAACCACCCTGGCCGCGGCCGTAGCGGCGGTCCTCGTCGCGGTCCTCGTACGGCGACCGGAAGCGGCGGTCGTCTTCCTCGTAGCGGCGCCCCTGCTCCGGTGAGCCGCCATAGCGGCCCTCGTTCCAGTCGCCTTCGGAGCCGGCACCGCGGCGGCCGCCACGACCGTAGCCGCCTTCGTACTCGTCCTCCTCGTAGCGGCGGCTGGCGCCGTATCCGCGCTCGTTGCCGCCCCGGAAGCGCTCGTCGTAGCCGCCCATGCGCCCGCCCGCCATGCCGCCGCGGGAAGCGCCGACCATACCGAGCGCGATCGGACGCGCTGGCCGGCGACCGATACCGCGCTGCTGCAGTTCCTGCTTGCGCTCCGTGATCTCCTGCGCGAGGTCGGCGTCGTCGATGTCGTGCTCCTGCGCCTGGGCAAACACGCCCTCGCTCGGCTCCTCCTCTTCCTCGACGTGGTGCTTGATCATCTCCTTCAGCACCGAAACCTTGGCCTCGAAATAGGGCGTGTCGCTGTCGGCCTCGAGCAGGTCGTTGATCAGCATCTTGGCGCCGTCATGCTCGACCTGGCTCTCGTCCAGCTTCTCGCTTTCGACGCCGGCCTCGCGGCATGCGGGATAGAAGATTTCTTCCTCGAGCTTGGTGTGGATGATCAGCTCCGAACAGATCTGCTCGACCAGCCTCTCCTTCTGCTCTTCGTCGGCACTTTCGAACTGCTCGAACAGCCCCTCGACCTTGCGGTGATCCTGCTTGAGCATCTCAATGGCGCCGCTGGAGGCGCCGGTCGCGCCGGCGTTGCGGTTCTTGGCGGCGGCCGATGTGCCGGTCCCCTGTTGTTGCTTCTTCTGCTGCTTGTCCTGCTTCGACTGTTGGTTGGTCGCACGGGCCATCGTTTCCGCCTCCTCATCGGTTGGTCGCAAAGAGGAACGGCCGCCGTGACCTTGCTGTTGCCAAAGCGTGAGGGGAGTACGCTTCCGGACTGCCTTTTCGAGAGGCTGGCCGAGCGCGGCACCGTTGAGCGCCCGGTGCCCCCAGACCTTTCGGCCTCGACGGATCGACAGCGCGCCGTGGTGGATCGCCGTCCGCCGTCTAGCGCAGGCGTGCCCCGCGGCAATTGTACTTGAAGCCGTATTCGTCGGTGATGGCGACGACGTTCGGATTGCAGGACTGATAGGCCATCGGCGCATAGGCTTCGCTCTGGAGCGGGCGCGTCCGTGGAGCGCCGCCGTTGATCCAGTAGCCGGGAATGCCGGATGCATTTGCCGAATTGTAATCCTGCGGGCCGGTCGCCCAGCCGAGATCCTGCGCCCATTCACCCGGCACGACCGTGTTCTGCGCCCACGCCGGCGACGCGCCGAGCAGAAGCAGGCCGGTCATCAACAGAGTCTTGGTCATTCGAAACTCCTAGCGTTGTCCTCTCCTCAACCGCTTGGCCGTCACGGGAGTTGCCGCCGGTGCAAACTCGCGCGGTCCCACTTCGCACAATGCCGACGCCCCGGCATCCGCACCCGCGAGTGCACGTTGACTCCAGGAACCGGCGCGGTCGACGCGTGCAGCAGTCGACGCCCCCTTGCATCGCAGCCCTCTCTCCCCTGCCCGGCTTCCCATCTCCCTCTCTCGGCCGGGCCAACTCCAAGCCGGTGCATGCCGGCTTTCTTTTTGGTGTTGGCGCCGCGCCGTCGATGGATAGCAGCCGCCGGTTGCGCTACTGTCTCGATCCAATGGCCGGAAGCTGTTGGCAAAGCATAAAGAAGACGATGGGCGACCGGGCGGGCCGCGCGGTGATCGGCACGATCATGCTTCTCCTTCAGGCCTGCTCGGCTGTGGTCGATACGAACAGCCTGCGCATGGTCGGCGACTCCGGGTCGGTGGTCGTGATGGGCGCAGGCGCGGAGGAACGTGCCCTGCCCTTCGCCAGCCGGCATTGCGCCACCTACGGCAAGCTCGCCGAGTTCAAGGCGATGACCAGCCATCGGATCAGCCGCTACGCGTCCGAGAAGGACGCGGAGTTCAATTGCGTGCGCCCGAGCACGCCCTCCGCGCGCTTCCCGGCGAGCGGCAGTAGCCGCACCTGACCGTTTTGCAACGGCTTCGGGCGCCGCTTCGTTGAGGTCTCGCCATCCATCGATTTGCGAGGCTCGTCATGTGCAGCGCAGTAAAGCCACCCTTGCCCAAGCAGCAACAGGACATGCCCGGCCATACCGCCGCCATGCAGCCGAGGCCCGATCACGGCGAGACGAGCTACAAGGGGAGCGGAAAGCTCGCAGGCAGGAAGGCCGTGATCACCGGCGGCGACAGCGGCATCGGCCGCGCCGTCGCGATTGCCTTTGCCCGCGAGGGCGCTGATGTCCTGATCGCCTACCTGAGCGAGGATGAGGACGCATGGGAAACGAAGCAGTGGGTCGAGCAGGCCGGCCGCAAGGCCGTGCTGGTGAAGGGCGATGTCCAGCATGCGGACCATTGCCGCAGCATCGTCGAGACGGCGGTGCGCGAGCTCGGCGGCCTCGACATCCTGGTCAACAATGCCGCGCACCAGGCCACCTTCAAGGACCTCGCCGACATCAGCGACGAGGAATGGGAGCTCACGTTCAGGACCAACATCCACGCGATGTTCTACCTGACCAAGGCCGCCCTGCCGCATCTCAAGCCGGCCAGCGCCATCATCAACACGGCCTCGATCAACGCCGACAGCCCTAACCCGACGCTGCTGCCCTATGCAACGACCAAGGGAGCCATCCAGAACTTCACGGCGGGACTCGCCCAGCTGCTGGCCGGAAGAGGGATCCGCGCCAATGCCGTCGCTCCGGGTCCGATCTGGACTCCCCTCATCCCCTCGACCATGCCACCGGAGGCCGTCGCGAAGTTCGGCGCGAACGTCCCGATGAAGCGGCCCGGGCAGCCGGCCGAGCTGGCGACGGCCTACGTCATGCTGGCCGATCCGCTGTCGAGCTATGTCTCGGGCGCGACGATCGCGGTCACCGGAGGAAGGCCCTTCCTCTGACGCCATTCGTTGCTTCGGCTTGGTGTCTGCGGGTCCAGCGTCCAGGCACGGTTCCAGAACGGACGGTCCCGGTCCCGGTCGCTGCGCGGCGCGTTGCTTTGTCATGGCCCCCGAAAAGCTGCTGCCCGAAGGTACGCTGCTCTACAGGGAGTATGAGGCGGTGATGCCCGACGACAGGCGCGTCACGGTCGCCGTCACGCTCGACGACCTGTGGGACGGCTCGCAAGCCGCGGCGGACGCGCGCACGACTGGCGCAGCGGCGTACGGGCACATCCTCTTGGTGGACGGCGCCGAGAGCGAGCCGCCGATGGTATGGACGTGCGACGGGGCGGAAGCCCGCATCGTCGCCACGCCGCGCATGGCCGGCACCATGGAGAGCGGGCTGAGGGACGCGATCGGGAGCTTCCTGCTGCATTTCCTCGCGGCGGTCTGGCAGGAACTCGAGGCGATCGAGGACGACGCGCCGACGGTGCACTAAGCGACCAGCAGCAGCAGCGGCAAAGGCAAGCGCGGGTCGACGGCAAAAGCCGTACGAATTGTGGATCGTTTCGCTTGACCGCGTGACATGGCCGATACCGCGCATTTCGATGCGAGCATGGGAGGCGGTCATGCCGCGCATCAGAAAAGTCAAACACCTTCTCACGCCTTCGGAGCTCGCGCAGTTGACGCAGGAGCTCCTGCAGGACGCCCTCGATCGCGAGCAACAGCGTCTCGGCCGCAAACTGACGCAACCCGAGGCCGAGGCGCTGGTGCTGAAGGACTTCGAGCCGGTCCTCATCCACTGGCAGCCGCACACGATCCACTAGGGCGCGGGCCACCGAGGACCACGATCCTCGGCAACCCGCCGGCCGGACGCCGAGTTGCTCCTTGATGGAACCGCGCGATGCCAGGACCCTCACGGCAACCGAGTTGCGCCATCGGATCGACCGCGGCGAGACCGGCGACAAGGTCGCGGGCTTCGATCCTGCAGCCGCACCACTCGGCACCGACGAGGAAGCCGCCGGCACGACGCCGGCGCAGCACGCGCTGCCCGAGACCGTCGGCCGTCCCCAGGCCGGGCTGACGCCGGCGCCGCGCGACAGTATCGCGCCCGATGCCGATCCAGCGAAGCCGCGCGGCATGGCGTGGTGGGGGCTGGGTTCGGCGCTCGGCGCGATCGCCTGCGCCGCGTTGATCTGGCTGCTGTGGCGCTGAAGCGACGCCCACCTTGCAACCCTTAGACATGAAGAAGCCCGCCGCTGCATGCACACGGCGGGCTTCCTGCTCGTGACTGGCGACCCGCCTTCGCGGTGGTGCCGTCATGCCCTGAACGACTCTCGCGGCGATCCGGTTTCACGTCCGGTCGGCTGCACTTCGCGTGGCCGCGCACCGCAACTCCTGTTTTCGAGGCCGCGTTCCTTTCTGAACCCTCGAATGGAGCAAAGCATGATGACGTCGATCAAGATCATGGCCGCCGTGATCGCAGCGGCAAGCCTTGCGGCGATCGGCACCGCGAACGCACAGAGCGGCGGCGGTGGTGGCAGCGGCGGCGCGGGCGGCGGCGCTGCCGGCGGAGGCGGTGCAGCCGGCGGCGCGGGCGCCACGGGCGGAGCCAGTGGTGTGGGTGGCGCCGGCTCGACAGGCGCCGGCACGCTCGGCGGTTCCGGCGCGGCGGGCAGCACCGGCACCGGCATCACCGGCGGCCTGGGTGCGAACAACAGTATCGGCACCCCGGGCAACACCAACACCGGGAGCGCCATCCCCGGCGTCGGCACGACGGGCACCGGCAACACCGGTGTCAGCGGCACCGCCGGCGGCAATGCGGGCACCATCGGCGGCCCCAACACCAGCGTGAGCGGCGCGACCGGCGGCGGCGTCGGCAGCACGGGCAGTGCCACCACGGGCGCCCCGACCAATCCCAATCAGGCGACGGCGCCGCCGCTCTGCACGACCTCTCCCTGCCCGCCGGGAACGGTCCCCTGATCCGGCAGAAGACCCGGACCTGACCCGGGCCGGGCCCTCGATGCTCGCCGGGCCGCGCGCTTCACGACGCGCGTGGCCCGGCGAGACGAGAAGACGCTATGCTCGTCTGGGATTTCAGGATGAGCGGGCCGTGACACAAACAATCGCCACCGTGGCGCTGGTCGTACGGGACTATGACGAGGCCCTCGCTTTCTATGTCGGAACGCTGGGCTTCAGCCTGATCGAGGACACCGACATGCCGGCCCAGGGCAAGCGCTGGGTCACCATCGCGCCGCCTGGCTCGGCGGGGCCGCTCCTGCTGCTGGCGCGTGCCGTCGGCGCCGAGCAGTCGTCGCGCATCGGCAATCAGACCGGCGGCCGTGTCTTCCTGTTCCTGCACACCGACGACTTCTGGCGCGACTACGCCGCCTATCGCAGCAAGGGCGTGCGGTTCGTCCGCGAAGCGGCGGAGGAAAGCTACGGCACCGTCGCCGTGTTCTCCGACCTTTACGGCAACCTGTGGGATCTCGTGCAGCCGAAGACGGCCGCCGGGGACGGGCCGAAGAGCTGAGCGCTGTCGGCCCCTCGTTACCGATGACCAACCGGCGGCCAATGCTGCGCTGGTTCGTCTCGTCTGCCACCTTGGGCGTGCCGCAGGCGGGCGGGCCGATCGCCTTCTCCCTGGTCGCGCTCAGCCTGACCGGGCAGACAAGGGGCGGCGCCGCGCTGATGCTCGCCATGATGCTCGCGCAGGTAGCCGGCGCCATCCCGATTGCCCGGCTCGGCAGGAGCCTGCCCCTGGCGACGGTGCTGAGGGTGCTGGTGATCGTCCGGGTGTCGGCCATCGCCTCGATCGCCCTGCTCGCCGCGCACCGAGCGTCGTTTACCTGGCTGATCGTGCTGGCGGCCGTTGCCGGATCGGTCAACGGCGCGGCGTACGGGTATCTGCGGGCCGTGCTCAACCATCTGGTACCGGCAGCGCGATTCCCCCGCGCGCTGGGCATCGCGGCCACGCTCAACGAGGCGACCTTCGTGCTGGCGCCGGTGGCCGCGTCGGGACTGGGCACGTTCTCGCCGGCCGTCGCGGTCCTCGCGCTCGCCGTCCTCGGCGCCCTTCCCGCGGTGCTGGTCCCGAGCACGGGCGCGGCCCACATCGCCGGCGTGCAGGGTCCCGCCGGCCGGATGCTCAACGCGTCCATCCTGTTGTGGCTGGCCTGCGCCATGGCGGGCGGCGCCGTCGTGGCATCGATCGAAATAGGATCCGTCGCGCTGGCCTTGACCTTCGGCTACGAGCCGGCGCTCGCCATCCTGTTCACGGTGCCGCTGTGCCTGGCCTCGGTCACCGGCGGCCTGTGGGTCAGCGTGCGCAACCGCATCGCCACACGAAAGGCCGTGCTGGCCCAACTTTCGATCATGGCGCTGGGCTCGACGCTCGTCGCCCTCGAGCTGTCCCTCGCGACGACCGTCGTCGGCACCGTCGTCGTCGGCCTGGTCATGGCCCCGTTGTCGACGTACTACTCGCTCATCCTCGACACGCTGGCGCCGCCGCAGCGGCGCGCCGAGCTGTTCTCCCTGCTGCGCACCGCCAACGCGACAGGCGTCATCTTCGCCAGCGCCACCCTGACCGTCGTCTCCCTGTCGGTGGCGCTGATCGTCGTCACCGGCCTGATGATGGCGGTCACCCTGGCCGTCGCCCTTGCCTCGGGCGCCGGGAGCGCGGCTCTCCAGGGCCGCTCATCGTCTTCCGGCCCATCGGCCTGAGAAGAGCGGCTCGGGAGAGCCGCGCTCCGGCCAGGACGTCCACCCTCGTCCACCCCGGAGGTGGACGCCTCCGATGCCCATTTCATCGGGCTTTCAGCCCCGAGTCCTGGAATCCCGCGCCACCCCCTCGGCAGGACTGCGGGTGGACGCCGGCAGGACTCGGGCTGGACTCCGGTTGGACGCCTTGAACGGCCAACCGGTGAATTGTCCATCTTGATAGTCCATTTTAGATATACTATATGAAATGGACCATGACCGACTGGACTCGCCTCAATGCTCCCGCGCTACTGGCGGCCGAGCTGCCGGAGCGGACGACCATCCTCGACCCGATCCTCGCGACCAAGAGCCTCGCCTTGCTCTATGGACCGCGCGGGCTCGGCAAAACCTTCGTTGCGCTCGGCATCGCGCGCGCCGCCGCGGCAGGCGAAAGCTTCCTCGGCTGGAAGAGCCCGCGGCCGCATCGCGTGCTCTATCTCGACGGCGAGATGGCGGCCGCCGACATCCGCACGCGCCTGGCGGCCCTCGGCCCGGCGCCGCCGACGCTCGACTTCATGCTGGCCGACCTCAACCAGGGCCCGTTGCTCGATCTCGCCGATCCGCGCAGCCAGGGCCGGCTGGTCGAGGCGTGGGGCGATCCCGAGCTGGTGGTGCTCGACAACCTCGCGAGCCTGGCGGGCCTGACGACGGGCGCTCCGGACCGCTGGTCCGAGCTGCAGCGCTTCCTGATCACGCTGCGCCAGCTGGGGCTCGCCGTCCTGATGGTGCACCATGCCAACAAGAAGGGCCTGCAGCGCGGCAGCAGCCGGCGCGAGGACATGCTCGACCTGGTGATGGCGATGCGCCGGCCGGAGGGCTGGCGGCCGATCGACGGCACGCGCTTCGAGATCCATTTCGAGAAGGCGCGCAGCCTGCATGGCGCGGCGATCCAGCCGATCGCGACCCGGCTCGAGGAGCGCGACGGCCGGCTGCACTGGCACTGGGCGGCGGCCCACGACGATCCACGGCTGGCGCGCGTCGTGACGCTGATCGAGCAGGGCGTGAGCGTGACGCGCATCGGCGAGCAGCTCGGCGTCTCGCGATCACGCGCCTACGTCCTGCGCGACCGCGCCCGCCAGCTCGGCCGGCTCACCATCCCCTTCGCGCCAGGAGACTGACGATGAGCGACTCCGACGACACGCCGACACCCCTCGCCGCGCCTGCTCCCCCGCAGGCGCTGGCGCCGGCCGTGCCCGCGAAGCCGGTTGGCGAGCCGATCGACGCCGCCGACATGGCCGACATCGGCCGCGTGGTGGTCGCCAAGGCCAAGGAGGGCGACATGAAGGCCGCCGAGGTGGCGCGCAAGACCTGGCGCTGGCCGCAGCCGGCGGTGCACCTCGACCTGCCGCCGGTCACCGATGCGGCGAGCCTCGCCGCAGCCCATGCCGTGGTGATCGCAGCGGCGGCCGCGAGCCGGCTGAGCACCCGGCAGGCGCTCGATTTCTCGACCATGCTGGAATACCGCCGGCGCGCCGTCGAGACGTTCGAGATCGAGACCAAGATCCGCGAGCTCTATGCGGAGAAGCGCAAGAACGGCGAATCTCCGACGAGGGGAAGCGGGCGATGAAGACCGCGACCCTGCGCATGCTCGAGGCGCTGGAGAAGGATGCGCAGCCGGAGCCGCCGCCGAAGCAACCGCCCGACTTCACCGGATGGACGCAGCGTGAGATCGCCGATTGGCACATCGCCCAACTCCACCACGCGGACCTCGGAAAACTGGCGCGCGAGGCCGCTCGGTCAGCGCCGGAGCGCACGCACCCCACGCCGCGCGAGCGGTACGACGCCGAGGACGCCCGCGACGAGGCGATCCTGGCCGAACGCGCGGCCAAGGCAGCGGCCGAACGCGCGGCGAGCGACCCCAGCGAGGCGACCGAGACGGCCGCCCGCGAAGCGCGCGAGACGGCCGACAGGGCCAACCGCGCCGCCGAGGCGGCCGAGCGGATCGCCGAGGAGGCGGAGCGCCGACTCGCCGCGCCGAAGCCCGAGCCGGACCCCTCGGCCGAAGCGAAGGCGCCGGCGGAGACGCCGGCACCGGCAGAGGCCAAGCCGAAGCGCCTGCGCAAGCGGCGCGAACCGAAACCGAAGAAGCAGAAGAAGGAGTGGTGGGAGGAACGCGCGCAGTGGCGCATGCGCGGGCCGCAGGACGAAGACGAGCGTCGCGGCCGCCCGCTCTACCGCTGCCTCGTCGACTACGATCCGCTGGAATGGGACAACGGCGACGAGGACGAGTAACGCCTTGGGCGGCGTCCCGGCCGCCGGTAGTGGGTCAGTTTGATTTCTTCCGCTTGGGCATACGGTCTATCTCTTCTTCGATCGTTCGCCGCGTCTCAGGATCGCCGTGGCCCCATTGACCGGCCATGACGTCAGGCATGCATTCTCGACTAGGCTGGACGGTCGCCAGCCGATCAAGGAACTTGCGCAATTCGTCCAGAGTTGGTTTGAACATTGCTGTCTCCGCGTCATTCGCTGGAAGCAGTCTCGCGCGATTTCTCCCATTCCTCAACGACGCGCATAATATCGTCCATCGTCTACAGCGTCTTGGACACGCCCGCGGCCATCGCCGGAGTGACGCGAAGGCTCTGGTGAATGCCGGACGTAGTTGTAATGCATGAAGTAGATAGCCAGCGCGTAGAAATGCGCGGGCACACCGGCAAAGACGTGGTCAAGACCGCTCCCCGTCAAACTGACCCACTACCCGGCCGCCCGTCATTCGGACTCACGCTGCCTTTCGCGGTGTAATCGTCCTGACCACCTTGTGGTCGGCAGAGGCCAGATCGAACGCTGTCTGGAGGTTCATCCAGAATTCCGGTCCAGTGCCGAAGTAGCGCCCCAGCCTCAAGGCCGTGTCGGCCGTCACCGGCGTCTCCTCGCGCGCCAGCCGCTCGATACGGGTGCGCGGGACATGGCACTCCCGCGCGAGCGCGTAGCCACTCAAACCCAGCGGGACCAGGAACTCCTCCCGCAGGATCTCGCCAGGATGGACAGATGGCTTGGGGCCGATCATCGGGTGCCTGCTTCAGTGATAGTCAACGATCTCGACATTTTCCGCGTTGCCGTCATGCCACAGGAAGCACACGCGCCATTGGTCGTTTACACGGATGCTCCACTGCCCAGCGCGACCGCCGTTCAGGTCGCGGTCGCAGTGGGGGGAGGAACGCGCGCAGTGGCACATGCGCGGGCCGCAGAACGAAGACGAGCGTCGCGGCCGCCCGGAATGGGACAACGGTGACGAGGATTGAGCAGGCGCGGGCACGACTTGCATCGAAGCGGGCCCAGAGCGGGATAACTCAAACTCCCTTCGTCGCCCCGACCGAAGCCGAGCGCAGCGAGGCGTAGCGGAGGGGCCTTGTTTCAACGATTTGCGGCTAATCGTGGAAACAAGGTCCCTCCACTCGCTGCGCTCGGTCGGGACGACGGACGACTCGACTACAGGTCATCCCGCGCTAGATGAACAACGCCGAGGCCAAGGCCGTCAGGGAGGCCTTTCTGACCGGCTTTGCCAGATAGGGCGCGACGCGCAGCGCCTGCGGTACGCCTTCGTGCGGAAGACCGCTCACCAGGATGAAGGGAAGCTTCCGCTGCACCAGCACCTCGGCAATCGGCTCGACCGTGGTGTTGCCGATCTTGATGTCCAGCAGAGCACCGTCGACCTTGCTATCGAATGCAGCGGCGACGGCCGCTGTCGCATTGTCGATCGGTCCGAGCACACCGGCCCCGATCTGCTCCAGCATCGAGCGCAGATCGGCTCCGACGAGGAACTCGTCCTCGACGACCAGAATCGTCTTGCCCCTCAGCTGCGCTTGCAAGCGTCCTCGCTCATGTCGGATGACCGTACAGGGTGAGTAGCGAGCGACGATGGGAGTCGCATCCGCAAAAGTGTATTGCCGCGATACGCCTCGGCGCCCGCGCCATCCGGATGGCATTCGCCGCGCAACGGGAATAGAATCGACGCATGGCGGAAAGCAGCGGCGTCGCGTTGGAGGCCCTGATCGCGACGGCGGCCGAGGGCATCGCAAACGGTACTGCCGAGCACCTTCGGTCGCTCGACGAGGCAGGATCGCCGCTCTACGTCACCGACGGCCAGGGCATCATCACCTACTACAACAAGGCCTGCATCGACTTCGCCGGCCGCATGCCCTCCGTCGGCAAGGACCGCTGGTGCGTGACCTGGAAGCTGTACACGCCGGAAGGCGCGTTCCTGCCGCACGAGGAGTGTCCGATGGCCGTCGCGGTCAAGGAGAGGCGCTATGTCCGCGGCGTCACCGCCTTTGCCGAGCGTCCCGACGGCACGCGTCGCGCGTTCCTGCCCTATCCCACGCCCGTGCTCGAAAGGCCGTCCGGCAAGCTGCTTGCAGCCGTGAACGCTTTCGAGGAATTGACGCCGGCCGAGCACCATGCGCGCCTGCAGGAGCAGGCCCTGCGCCATCACCGGCTGGCCCGCGCCGCATCCGACGACCGGACGCGCCAGACGTTGCTGGAGCTCGCCGGGGAATACGAGAGGATGGCCCTCGCGGTTGCCCCGGATCGGCCAGCGGACTGATAGCTGCCGCGTCTCGGCATGACCGCTACGGCGGGGCTTCATGCCTGGAGACAATCCTTCGCGAGTTGCCGGATGCCGCTCCGCAGCTGGTCGAACCCGATCGGCTTGGGCCAGACGGGTGCACCGCGAAGGTCTTCCGGAATATCGGCGTGATCTGCCTCGTAGCCGGTGAGGAAGGCGAAGGGAACATCGCGCTTGCCGAGCTCCCGGGCGATCGACCAGCTCCGGTCGCCGCCCAGGTTGATGTCCACCAGCGCGGCATCGAACGAACCTGCTGACCGGCTCAGCGTGTCGAGGGCCTCGTCCGGCCGCGCCGCAATGATGGGCTCGAATCCGAGCCGCCGCACGAAGCCCGCGAGGTCCATGGCCACGAGAAACTCGTCCTCGACGACCAGCACTCTCGGTGTCCGCCGGTCAGTGTCCTGCATGTCCACCCTCCGATCGAGTGGCCAAGATCGCGGCCGCCGACACGTCGATCACGCATTCGAGGCCGGTCTTGAAGTACGGCACGAGCGTCTCGGAGAGATCGTCAGGCGTCTTGAAGAAACGGCAGAAGTGGCTGCCCCGGGTGACCCTGCCGATATGGGCAATGCCTGTATCGATATCCATCGGCAACGATCCTCGACCTAGACTAGGAGCGCCCGAGCGGTCGCGTTTCGCGCTCCGCCGCCGGGCTTCCGAGTAGATCCCTGGTGCTGGTGATCAAGAGACAGGTGCAGCCTGTCTCGCTCCACACGCTGCGGTCGGTGGTGCCAGGGACACCATGGTTGTAGTCGCCCGCATTGAGCTTGCGGCCGTCGATCCACAACTCCCCATCGAGCAGATGCAACTCCTCGACGGCAGCGTGGGTGTGGGCGGGATAGCGCGCGCCCGGTGCAAGCCGCACCAGCATGCTGACCCGGTGCCGCTCCCCATCCGTCGCCAGCAGCTTGCATTGGATCCCCGGGGCGACCTGCTCCCAGTCCGGCTCCGTCCATCGTCTGGCCGTCGGCCTTTGATTGGCTTCCCCCGTGTCTTGGCCGATTCGCAGCGCAAGCCGGTCTCCCAGCCGGGTCGGCGGCCGCAGCACGTCCGTCGGCCAGGCGACGAACCGGTCGATCACCGGCCTCAGGCTCTCCCGTTCGAGGCGACAGCTGACGCACCCGGCAATATGCGCCTCGAAAGCCGCGCCCCGCTCTTCGCGAAGGCCTTGCAGGGCGTATCCGTGCACTGCCGCGGTCTTGCGGCAGCGAGTGTCTGATATGCCAGTCCTGGGCATATCCCCTAGAACGACAACGGCGCGTGCTTGGATTTAGGCGAGGCCCACGGTACGACGCCGCACAAAGCGCTTCAGCGAAGCGTGTCCTTGGTGCTGGTGATCAGCACGCAGGTGCAGCCGGTTTCGCTCCACACGCTTTCATCGCTCGCCCCGGGCGGACCGTAATTGTAGTCGCCGGGCAGGAGCTTGCGGCCGTCGATCCACAGCTCGCCGTCGAGCAGGTGCAGCTCCTCGACCCCGGCATGGGTATGGGCGGGATAGCTCGCTCCGGGCGCGAGGCGGACCAGCATGCTGACCCGGTGCCGTTCGGCATCCGTCGCCAGCAGCTTGCATTCGATCCCGGGTGCGACCTGCTCCCAGTCGGGCTCGGGGAACCGGCGGACCGGGGCAGTTGCCGCCGGCTGACCCGTCTCCTCCGCGATCCGCAGTGCCAGGCGGGCTTGCAGGGGGCGCGTCGGACGCAGCACGTTGGTCGGCCACGATACGAACCGATCGAGCAGCGGGCGCAGGCCCTCCAGCTCGCGCCGGCAGTCCTCGCAGCACGCGATATGCGCTTCGGCCGCGGCCAGCTCGACGGCGCTCAGCGCCTTCACGGCATAGGCGCAGGTGATCACGCTCTGGTCGCAGCGTGTGGCTGTGCTCATGGTTTCCCCGCTTCCGCGGCCAATGCATCCCGGAGCTTGTGCAGCCCCGACCGGATGCGCGTCTTGATGGTTCCGAGCGGCTGGCCGAGGCGCGCCGCCGCCTCGGCGTGCGTCAGGTCGCCAAAAAAGGTGGTCTCGATCGCCTGCCGTTCCGCCGGCGTCAGCTGCGCCAGGGCCGCCCGCAGCCATTGGCCCTGCTGGCGCAATTCGAGCACGTCGGCCGGATCGGCACTGAGCTCGGCATCGACGAGCGACGGCGTATCGGCGGCGGCCGCGCGCTTCTTCCGACTGTCGAAGCGCAGGCGATCGAGCGTCCGGGAGCGCGCCTGGTTCATGATCCAGCCCAGCACGGTTCCGTTCGCCGGATCGTACTGCCCGGCCCGCCGCCAGACGTCGTGGAACACGTCGATCGTGAGCTCCTCCGCCGTCTCGCGGTTTGCAGTCATCCTCAGGGCCAAGGTGAAAACGACGCGGTGAGCCATCTCGAACAGCTCGTGCAGCGCTGCCTGTTCGCCTCCTGCGATCGATTGCACCAGCTTGGCCCAAGCCTGTTCCGGCACCATGGAGGCAGGTTTGGCATACAAGACGTCGCCCAGTGTGGCCGACGTCTTTTGCGGGTGCTCTTTCACGCCGGCAGTCTTCCTCGCCATTGGCAGGAGTGTGCAGTGCCGGCGCTCCACGATCAACGTGGTTGGCGCCCGCGCTACTGTGCGGCAGGAGACCAAGGCACATTGCGTGCGTTTTTCACCTCGGCGGGACGCCGCTGGATCGATGGCTATGCAGCGACTCGATGGTTGTCGGCGACGGCCGGCCGGTTGTTCCCGAACAGCCGCTTCGCCCGGGAACTCGCGCTTGCGCGCGTGAGCAGGCAGCGATGACGGACGACCTCCGTCCCGGCGGCGATCCTCATTCCGGCGCGGCGCCGGAAATGAGGATCCGCCAGGCGCCCGAAACCTGTCCATTGTCCACTCACCCGAAAGCGCTACCTCCAAGGCGCGCATGCGCCGCCCTCCTTCTATCGGCATGCTACGCTCGCCGTCCTCTCTCCGCCCTTTCCCAACACAAGGCCGGTGCAGTGCGGCAGGAAGCCCGCCTTCCAGGGACCCGCCCGAAGGCGGGCTTCTCTTTTTCTCACCGTGGAAGTCCGGTCAGAGCGGGCTCAGCGCACCGGCAAACCACAGCAAGACGGTCGCCGTCAGGACTATCGCGACGAGGGCCAGAAACGCGGCGTCGACCAGGTGATGCATGAGAGACCGGCGTCCGAGGGGTCGAAGGCATTCGCCTGAACTGGCGTCGAATGGCGAAGTCGGCATTGGGAAGACACGACACTATTCGCGGACGATCGGGTAGTCATGCGCCACCTTCGGAGAACGGTGACGCAAAAGGCTTACCCCGAAAGGGGAAGCCGTCCGACGCTGGAGCATGCTCAGGCGGGCAGCCTGGAGACGGGCTGGCTGCATTCCCGATCCGGAAGCTGTCCTCGTCCGTTCACCAGGGCATCGAGGATCTTGCAATCCTTTCGGCTCCCCACTCCCGGGCAAAGCCCCGTCAGCTTCTCGAGGGCGACGATCGTGGCGTCCGCCGCCCCATTGCGTCGAAGCTCCGCCAGCCTATGGACGGCGATTCTCTGGACGTCACTGCAGGTCGTTGCGTGGTGGACCATCTTCGCGATGTCTTCGACCAGGAACCCGTGCACGAGCGCATGCTGGATGAAACGGAGACGCTCGACATGCTCGGCCTGGAAAGCAAAGTGATCGGAGCGACCGCGCTGGCGTCGCGGCGGCTGGAGAAGGCCGCATTCCCTGTAGAACCGCACATGAACGACGCTCATGCGCACAAGCCTGGCCAGTTGAGCGAGAGTGAATGGTCCTGAAGTCATCTTCGCCCCGAGCAGATCGGCGGCACCGCTCTCGAGCCGCGTCCCATTCTTGCGCATGGAAACGGCACGGCGAGGGACGCAGGCGAATTACCACCGATGGAGACGGCAGGATCCGCAGGAAGGACGTGGCCGCAGAATCCTCGCCGCGAGCCGATCAGGTTTGTTGCCCGATGATCGCGGGGCCCGACGCAGCAGCCATCGACTGCCCGCGGGTGCTCATCCCGACAGTGATGCCAGCCACGCCTCGGCCTCCTCCACGTCGGCGAAGATGCGCACGAGCCGCGCCGCGTCCGAAAGCAGCACATACTCCTCGGCGCGCTCGGTCGCGCGCTGTCCGGCAATGACAATGGCCAGCGGTCCCACCGGTCCCAGGCCCATCCGGCTGTAAAGCCGGGTCGTCGCGGCGATCGGACCGATGCGAGCGGGCGAGATCCACCGGCTGGCATTGGTGCCGTCGAATATCTTGGCGTAAGGCATGGCGTCCTGGGCGATCAGCTCGCCGAGGAAGGCATACATCTCCTCTTCGTTGGTGGTCGCCAGCAGCGTCGCCGCAACGCGCTTCTTTCCGTGGTCGATGTTCCAGCGCAACGGCATCCGGCCTCCGACTCCCGACGGGTCTCGGTGGTTCTCTCCGAGATACTCAGACCGCGGCTGCCTTTCGTGTTCGCGTCAACGTTTCCGCCTCACCGGAGTTGCAGCCGACGTCGAGGCGTGTCTGCCGTCCGGCGAGCTCGCGCTGGGGACGAGCCATCACCTGTCCCACCCCATCGAACTGCTGTCGCGAAAAAGGGCGGCCTTTCGGCCGCCCTTCGCACCGTCGCCTGGATCGGCGATCAGGTCTTCTTCGCCTGCAGCTCCTTGCGCACGGCCGCCTGCGTGATCGGCAGGCTGCGGACCCGAACGCCGACGGCGTTGAAGATCGCGTTGGCGATCGCGGGGGCCACCACCGTGACCGCGGGCTCGCCGCAGCCCGAGGGCGGGTCGTTGTTGGCGATGATCGAGATGTCGAGCTCCGGCATCTCGCTCATCCGAAGCGGCGTGTAGTCGCCGAAGTTGCTGACCTGCAGCGCCCCGTCCTTGAGCGGCGCCGCCTCGAACAGCGCGAGCGACATGCCCCACAGGGTCGAGCCCTCGATCTGCGCCTTCACGCCGTCGGGATTGACCACGGTGCCGAGATCCATCGCCACGGTGAGCTTCTTGACCTCGAACGCGCCGTTGGTCGGGTTGACCTCGACCACGGCGGCACACGCCGTCCAGGTCGCCGTCGCGCGCTCCTGGCTGGAGACGCAGGCGATGCCGAGGCCGGTGTTCTTCGGCAGCTCGACCGAGCCCCAGCCGGCGCGGCCGGCCGCGGTGCGCAGCGCGTTGGCGAGCTTCTTGGCGCCGCCCTTGTTGTCGCCCGCGCCGTCGAGCATGGCGAGCCGGTAGTCGACCGGATCCTTGCCGGCGGCATGGGCCAATTCGTCGATCATGCTTTCGACGGCCCAGAAGGTCCAACCGGGCGCCACCGAGCGCAGCTGCCCGGAGGGGGTCGCCTTCTGCGCCAGCTCGTTCAGGATCGCCCGCACCTTGTGGTTGGGCACCGTGTACCAGAAGTCGGCGCCGTTCACGGTGAAGCTGTCGAGCGGGCCCTTCTTGTCGACCGACGGGGTCAGGAACTCCGGGATGCCCCAGCGCGCAGTCGGCCAGGCAGACACCACGTCGTGCTGCAGGCCCACCAGCTTGCCGTCGGCATCGAGCCCGGCCTTCACCTTCTGGTAGGTGAGCGGCCGGGTGAAATCCATCGCCATGTCGTCTTCGCGCGCATAGATCACCTTGACCGGCTTGCCGACCGCCTTGGCGGCCAGCACGGCGGGGATCACCATATCGGCGTCGAGCCGGCGGCCGAAGCCGCCGCCCATGAAGTACTGGTGCAGCACCAGGTGCTTCGGATCGATGCCCAGCGCCGCCGCGGCGATGCCGCCGGTGCGCGAGGCGAACTGGTTGCCGGTGTGCACGTGCCACACCCCGCCCTGCTCGTAGGCGGTGGCGTTCATCGGCTCGAGCGGGCAGTGGATGTTGATCGAGGTCGTGTACTCGGCCTCGAACTGCCTGGCCGCGCCGGAGATCGCGGTGGCCGGGTCGCCGACCGAGACGAACAGCTGGCCTGAGGCCTCGCTCTGCTGCAGCTTCTTGGCCTCGTCGATCAGCGTCTGGTCGCTCACGGTCGCATACGGGCCCTTGTCGTACTCGACCTTGAGCGCGTCGGCCGCCTTCTTCGCCCCCTCGTAGGTCGTGGCGACCGCCACGATCCAGCCCGAGGTGGTCGCCGTCTTGTCGTCGAGCGTGACCGCCTTGACGTAGCCCTTGATCTTCTTCGCCTCGGACTCGTCGACCGACTTCACCGTCGCTCCATAGCGCACCGGCGGCATCACCGGCCGGCCGTACAGCATGCCCGGCACCATCGTGTCGATGCCGAACTTCGCCGTGCCGTTGGTCTTGGGCGGGATGTCGAGCTGCGGCACCGACACGCCGACCAGCTTGTACTGGTCGGGCGTCTTGAGCTTGATCGCCTTGAGCTCGTCCGGCGTCCAAACCTTGCTGGCCTTCCCGTCGGCGACGATCTTGGCGTAGCTCACCTTCTTGCCGCTCTTGGTGTCGATCACCTGCCCGTTCGAGGCACGGCATTGCTCGGGCTTCACGCCCAGCAGGCCGGCGCCTGCCTCGATCAGCGTGATGCGGCCGGCGGCGCCGGCGCGGCTCATCGTGTCGAAGTTCATGCGGGTCGACCACGAGCCACCGGTGATCAGCGCCCCGAGCACCGGGTCGTTGAACTTGGGGTCGTTGGTGGGCAGCGCGATGCGCATCTTGCTCCAGTCCGCCTCGAGCTCCTCGGCCACGATCTGGCACATGGTGCTGGAGACGTGCTGGCCCATCTCGCCCTTGCCGACCTGCACGGTGACGACGCCGTCCGGGCCGATCGAGTACCACGCAGTCGGCCCGAAGCTGTTGGCCGCCAAAGCCTCCTTGATGTCGTTTGCCGCGACGTAGCCGAAGGCGAGGCCGGTGGCGGAGGCGCCGACGATGAAGCTGCGGCGGCGGAGCGATGAGCGCCCAGGGATTCTGGCGATGTGGGTCATGTCACGCTCCCGACTTGGCGCGCATGTCGGCGGCGGCACGAACGATCGCCTTCTGGATGCGGCCGTAGGTCATGCAGCGGCAGAGGTTGCCGTCCATGTGGGCGACGATCTCGGCCCTGGTCGGATCATTGTTCTTCGCCAGCAGCGAGGCGGCCTGCATGATCTGGCCGGACTGGCAGTAGCCGCATTGCGGGACCTGCTCGGCGACCCAGGCGACTTGCAGCGGATGGTTGCCGCCGAGGCCCTCGATGGTGGTGATCTTCTTGCCCACCGCGTCCTTCGCCGCGGTCTGGCAGGAACGCACGGCGGTGCCGTCGAGATGCACCGTACAGGCGCCACACAAGCCGGCGCCGCAACCGAACTTCGTCCCGGTCATCTGCAAGTGCTCGCGGATGACCCACAGCAGGGGCGTGTCGGTCTCGACATCCACCTGCTTCTGCTGACCGTTGACGGTGAGAGTGAGCATTGGTCGCTTACCTCCGCACGCTTCTGATGAGCGTTATTCCGATCGTGCGCAGCGCTGCTCGCGCGCGTCAAGCAGCGGTCATGCAACTTTTGGTGCGGTGGTGCAGAACGAGTGAATTACCCGGCGGTGACGATGGCCGCGCGCAGAATTAGTGCCGCGGCTGCGCCTGCTGCGCGACCGACGGTGCGCCCGTCTCGGAGCGGTTCGTGTCGTTGACCCACATGATGCCGAGCACGATCACCGTTGCGGCCAGGGCAGCGCAGATCATCACGATCAGCGGCTTGGAATCGCCGCTATCGACCGGCTGCTGCGGGTCGTCGGGCGCCTTCTCGAGCTCGGCCTGGCGGTTCATGCGGTCGATGCGGTCGCGTTCGAACGGATCCATGGACAGTCCAATGCTGTACGAGGCCGAAAGTTGCCCGGCGTTCCCCGCAATGACCTATGATGGCGGGCAATAACGGGAGAAAACGCCAATGACTCGCCAATGGCTATGGATCGGGGTCTGTCTGTTGGGCGTCTCGCCCGCCCTGGCGCAGGAGCAGAAGATCGGCGCGCCGCCGGAAGCCTCCAACATGAAGCTGGTCGGCTGGAACGACCTGCAGGCGCGCTCGGCCTACCAGCCCACCATCCATAAGCAGGGCGATCGCTATATCGCCTATATCGGCCATCACGGCGGCACCGACGACGTGCCGACTCCGGTCAATCCGCTGACCGGCAAGCCGGAGAACAACGGCACCTCGATCGTGGACGTCACCGATCCGGGCCACCCGAAGTATCTGCACCATATTCCGGGCGCAGCCGGCACCTACGAGGCGGGCGGCGCGCAGATGGTGCGGGTGTGCGATGGCGCTCAATTGCCGAAAGGCGACAAGAGCGCCGTGTACATGCTGCGCACCTTCGGCGGCGAGGCGCATGAGATCTGGAACGTCGCCGATCCCGCCAACCCCAAGCTGCTGGCGCGGCTCGACGGGCTCAAGGACACGCACAAGAGCTGGTGGGAATGCGACACCGGCATTGCCTTCCTGGTCAGCGGCGCGCCCGACTGGCGGACACGGCGGATGACGCAGATCTACGATCTGTCCGATCCCGTACACCCGGTGAAGATCCGCGACTTCGGCCTGCCCGGCCAGCAGCCCGGCGCGACCGGCCAGGTGCCGACCGAGCTGCACGGCCCGATCTCGACCGGGCCCGAGGGCAACCGCGTCTATTTCGGCTACGGCACCAACAAGGGCGGCATCGTCCAGATCGTCGACCGCAAGAAGCTGCTCGAGGGACCGAAGGAGCCGACGCCCGAGAATCTGCGCGCGCCCGAGCTCGGCCGCCTGCTCATGTCCGCCTGGAACGGTGCACACACGACCTTCCCGATGCTGAAGATGCCGATCGCCGAGTTCGCCAACGACAAGGAGGGCAGGACGCGCGACATCGTGATGATCGTCGACGAGGCGATCCTGAACGAATGCGGCGAGCCGCGGCAGATGATCTGGTTCGCCGACGTCACGATCGAGAGCCGGCCGACCATCATCTCGACCTGGACCGTGCCCGAGGCGAGCGGCCAGTTCTGCGAGCGCGGCGGCCGCTTCGGCTCGCACTCCTCGAACGAGAGCATGGCGCCGGTGTTCTACAAGAAGGTCGCCTTCATCGCCTGGTTCAATGCCGGCGTGCGCGCGATCGACGTGCGCGATCCCTACCATCCCAAAGAGATCGGCTACTTCATCCCGGCGATCACCGACAAGACCGACAAGCGCTGCATCAAGGTGGACGGCAAGGATCGCTGCAAGGTCGCGATCCAGACCAACAACGTCGAGACCGACGACCGCGGCTACGTCTACATCGTCGACCGCGCCAACACCGGCATGCACATCCTCGAGCTCGAGGGCGCGGCGCGGCAGGTGGCGGGGCTGAAGTAACAGGGCCCATGCTCAGCCGCCGCACCCTCGTCCACGCCTCGCTCGCCGGCGGCATGGTCGCGGCGCTGGCGGCGTTCGCGGCGTTCGCCGCCTGGTTCCCCAAGCCCGACCGCGACGAGGAGGCAACCGGCTGGCGGCGTATCGGCTGGCCGTTCCCGCGCGACGCCTTCCCCGCTGGCCGCGCCTGGCGGCGCGACAGGACCGAGGTCTATGTCCGGCCGAAGATCGGCTTCTGTGCCAACTGCGCGACCGGCGTGGTCGAGGATTCCGAGGTCGACCGCGTGAGCGACGTCGACCTGCTCGATCCCGACTTCGTGCCCGTCGCCGAGGGCAGGCGCATCCGGATCACCGACCTCCTCGGCCGCGCCCGCCTCTACCGCATCAGGAAGGGCGGCCGCGAGCGCCTCGCCCAGGGACTGGCGGTCTCGCTCAACTGCGACCTGATCGTCGCCGTCGCCGTGGGCCCGCTCGACGACGAGGCCGTGGCCGGGTCGGTGCGCCACTTCCTCGAGACCAACACCGTGCAGGTATGGCTCAACGCGCAACTGGAGAACAAATGACCCCTCCCCTTGGCAAAATCCGCCAAGGGGAAGCGTCGTCGACCGAGGGGTCACCAGTAGGACGGTGCGCCGTAGTACTTGTCGATGCTGCGCCCGTAGTCCGGGGTCCATTCGAAGTCGTCGTCCGGGTCGAGCGTCGGAGCGTTCTCGAGCGTGCGCTTGTCGAGGTTGACGACGAAGCCCTCCTTGTCCTTGTCGTAGGTCAGCGCGGACCAGGGCAGCGGATGCTGCTTCTCGCCGATGCCGAGGAATCCGCCGAACGACATCACCGCGTAGATCGCCTTGCCCGAAACCTTGTCCATCATGATGTCGTCGACCGTACCGAGCTTTTCGCCGTTCATGTTGTAGACGTCGGTGCCGTTGACCTTGTCGGCCGCGATCAGCGAGCCGCTGGTGATCTTGGTTACGTCTGCCATGAGTGCCTCCTGCTCCATGAGTGGTGAGTGCACCGTCAACGCCCGCCGCACGAGCCGAGTTGCCGCCGGCTATTGCCCGAGGGGGGCCGGCCGCGCGACACTCTCCGCATGAAACCCCTGCACATCGGCATCGCCGCCTGTTCGGCCGAGGGCGCCGCCCTCTGCTACCGCACCATCTGCACCGAGGCGCCGGCGATCCTCGGCACGCACGACCATCCCGAGGTCACCATGCACACGCCCTCGCTGGGCGAGTACATGGATCACATCTATCGCGGCGACTGGGCGGCGGTCGGCGGCATGATGCTCGCCTCGGCCGAGAAGCTCGCCCGGGTCGGCGCCGACTTCGTGATCTGCCCCGACAACACCATCCACCAGGCGCTGCCCTTCATCGAGGCGCGCTCGCCCCTGCCGTGGCTGCATATCGCTGCCTGCGTCGCCGACGAGGCGAACGGCCGCGGCTTCACCCGGCTCGGCCTCACCGGCACCAAGTGGCTGGTCGAGAGCGAGGTCTACCCGCACAAGCTCACCGAGCGCTCGATCGGCTACATGCGCCCGCACCTCGCCGAGCGCGAGGAAATCAACCGCATCATCATGGACGAGCTGGTGCGCGGCATGTTCAAGCCCGAGCAGGTCGCCTACTTCCAGAAGGTGATCGGCCGGCTCAAGGCCGAAGGCTGCGACGCCGTCGTGCTGGGCTGCACCGAGATCCCGCTGATCATGAACGACCAGAACTCGCCGCTGCCCACCCTCGACTCCACCCGCCTCCTCGCCCGCGCGGCGCTCAAGCGGGCCATTGGCGGGTTGAAGAAGGCGGCCTGACCCCATTCCGTCGAGGCGCGGCCGGCGCGCCTGCCGGACGATTCGGTTTGCAACTATCCCGTGAGGCAGCGTATAGATAACTATCTATCCGTGCATATACCGGCGCGCGCGCACCGAAAGCGCAGCCAGATCAGACGGGGGAGCAGCCATGGCCAGGGGAAAGAAGGCGGCGAAAGCGAAGCGTCCGATCCGACGCGCCGGCCCGAGCAGGACCGGTCCGGCGACCCCGTCGGATGGCGTCCATACGTTCGGGCGCATCCGGCCCACGCACGCGGGCAAGTACCCGATCCACACGACGAACGAGCGGGACACGCACTTCCGGCCGCTGCCCAAGCCGACCGGCGCCGCTCCTTATCGCCTCGATTTGCGCTCGATCCTGTCGCCGTCCGACTACGGCGCCATCGCCTCGGCCAAGAAGCTGACATTCCACCTGAACGGCGACATGGGCGGCATCAAGATGGGCATGGATCAGACGCTGGTCGCCAAGGGCATGGAACAGGACTTTGATTCCAAAGCGGCCGCCGGCGACAACCCCGCGTTTCTCTACATCGTCGGCGACTGCGTCTACTACAACGGCGAGGTCAAGCAGTACTACACGCAGTTCTACGAGCCCTACGAGTTCTTCCCGCGGCCGATCTTCGCCGTGCCCGGCAATCATGATGGCGAGAACCTGCCCGGCGAGGACTCTCTCGAAGGCTTCCTGCGCAACTTCTGCGCCGACAAGCCCATCAAGCGGCCGGAGGCGATGGATTCAAATCGCACGGCGATGACGCAGCCGAACGTCTACTGGACGCTGCTGACGCCGATGGTGAACATCGTTGGGCTCTACAGCAACGTGCCGGGCGGCGGCTCGATCATCGAGCCACAGACCGACTGGCTGATCAACGAGCTCAAGACCCTGCCGAAGAATCTGCCGCTGCTCGTGGCCTTGCACCATCCGATCTATTCGGCCGACGAGGTGCACTCCGGCAGCACGACCATGAAGGATGTGCTCGAAAAGGCGGCCGAGGCGGCGGGACGGCATCCCGACATGATCCTCGCCGGGCATGTGCACAATTACCAGCGCCTGACCAAGAACATGGCCGACGGCACGCAGGTGCCGTATCTCGTGACCGGCGCTGGTGGTTACTACCACCTGCACAGCATGATGAAGGTCGATGGCGAGCGCCTGGTGGCGCCGGTCGTCTACGACGACAAGCAAGGCGACCCGGTGACGCTCGAACGCTTCTCGGCGGACCATCATGGCTTCATGCGCCTCGAAGTGACCGAGGGCTTGATCACCGGCCGCTACTACGAAGTGCCGCGCCAGCAGGAACCCTACAGCAAGGGCAACCAGCTGCTGGACTATTTCGAGTTCGACTGGAAGAAGAAGCGGATGGTGCCCAACACGCTACCGACGCCCGAGCCCACCGCGACCGCGCCGGTGACGCACGTCCAGGGCGCCCACTACCGGGGCTAGTCCATCAGACCTAACCCCAGACTTCCTTCGCCACCTCGACGCAGCGGGCAAGCTTGGCCCATTGCTCTTCCTCGGCGAGCAGGTTGCCCTCCTCGGTCGAGGCGAAGCCGCATTGCGGCGAGAGGCAGAGCTGGTCGATCGGGGCGAACTTCGCGGCCTCGTCGATCCGGCGCTTGAGCTGGTCCTTGCTCTCGAGCGCACCGGTCTTGGAGGTCATGACGCCCAGCACCACCGTCTTGCCCTTCGGCAGGAAGCGCAACGGCTCGAAGCCGCCGGCGCGCTCGGTGTCGTACTCCATGAAATAGGCGTCGACGTTCATGCCGTTGAACAGGATGTCGGCGACGCGCTCGTAGCCACCCTGCGCCATCCAGGTCGAGCGGAAGTTGCCGCGGCAGAGATGCATGCTGATCGTCATGCCCGGCGTGCGGCCGGCGCAGGCGGCGTTGACCAAGGTGGCGTACTTCTCGAGCAGCGTGTCGGGATCGTCGCCGCGCTCGCGCAGCATCTGCCGCTGCGCGTCGTCGCACAGATAGGCGACATAGACCTCGTCGAGCTGAAGATACCGGCAGCCCGCCTCGCCGAACGCGCGCACCGCCTTGGTGTAGGCGTTGCCGAGGTCGGCGAAGAACGGCTCCATCTCGGCATAGACAGACGTTTCGATCGCCTGCCGGCCGCCGCGATAATGCAGCGCCGTTGGCGAGGGAATGGTCATCTTCGGCACCGCCCGGGCGACCGACTTCAGGAACCTGAAGTGCTCGAGCATCGGGTGCGCCGGGGAGAAGTCGAGCTTGCCGTGCACGTGCAGGCCCTCGGCCTTGGTCTGCGTGCCGTGGAACTGCAGGCCCTGGGCCACGCTCACCAGCTCGACGCCGTCGAGCTTGGAGAGGAAATCGTAGTGCCACCACGAGCGGCGAAACTCGCCGTCGGTCACCGCCTGCAGGCCGATCGATTCCTGCTTGGCGACGAGCTTGCGAATCTCCGCATCCTCGACCGCCTTCAGGTCCATCGGGCTGATCTCGCCGGCCAGCCGCTGGGTACGCGCCTGCTTCACCGGCGCGCTGCGCAGCAGGCTGCCAACGTGGTCGGCACGGAACGGCGGCGTGGTGCGCTGGCTCACGCGGCGACTCCCAGGGCGTTGCGGATCGATCGGTGGAAGTGGACCAGCGACGGCTCGTTGCGACCGTAGATCACCTCCTCGGTGGCGCCCGATTCGAAGCCGATCTGCATGCGCTCGCCGAGCGGGAAGTCCTCCTCCATCACCGTACGGATGGCGATGTCGCGGTTCTTCTCCCAGTAGGCGTCGGGCCGGGTCGAGGCCTCGGGCCTGTAGATCGTCATCTCCACTTCGCAGCGGCTGGGATTATCGCGGCCGGGTCCAGTGGCCGGGAAAGCGCGCCAGATCTCGATATGGTCGAGCTGCCAGATCAGCAGCGCATTCGGGAACAGCTGGTAGATCGACACGACGTGCCGCAGGTAGTCGCGCTCCTCCTCCGGCACGGCGCGCTGCGAGTCGATGGAGGTCTTGGGCACGCTCAGCCGGCCGTTCAACCCGCCGCTCTTGAACACGCCGACATTGCCGACGAAATACGGCGCGATGGTTTTCCGGTGCAGGTGCGGGATGTGATAGCCCTCGAGGAAGGTGTCGATCGCGAACTTCCAGTTGATGCGCGGCGTCACCTTGTCGGTCGAATAAAGCGGATAGGTCGCCGGTTCGAGCGCCGCGAGATCGGCCGCGATCGGCCCGAGCACGGCATCGATGTCGATCGCGTCGCCGTTCGGTTTTGCACGGATGTAGAGCAGGCCGTGCTTCTCGGCGGCCGGCAGCGGCACCAGGCCGTGCGTCGCCGTGTCGAGGCCCGCGAAACCCACCTTGTCGGTGGTGCCCAGCAGCTTGCCGGCCGAATCATAGGTCCAGCCGTGATAGGGACAGGTGAAGGCGCGGGCATTGCCGCAGCCCGAGGCGACCGGCGCTCCCCGGTGGCGGCAGATGTTGGCGAACGCCCGCACCTTTCCGTCCGCACCGCGCGTCAGCAGCACCGGCATGCCGGCCACGTCCTCGGTGAGGAAATCCCCGGGGTTCGGCAGCCGGGTCGACAAGCCCATGAAGATGGGCATGGAGCGGAACAGCTTCTCCCGCTCCAGCGCCGCCCGCTCGCGGCAGGAATAGTTCACGGTCTTGTTGCGGAACAGCGCGTCCGCGAGGTCGGTGGTGCGGCCGTCGATATGGCCGATCAGCCGCCTCCCGACGGCCAGCTCTTCTTGTCGGTTCATGGCGGAAATCTATGCGCGCGACCGCGCCATCGCCAGTGGGTCGATGATGAGCATGCGCTTTTCTTGCAATATTGCATGCGATATCATATTTTGGGTGAGACTGGTGTTCGACACGGCGACGATGGTCGCAGCCATACGGAGCGATGCTGGGGCATCGAGGCGGCTTCTGCTGTCCGCGTTGGAGCGCCACCGTGGCCTGACCCTTCTCGTGTCGGTGCCTTTGCTGATCGAGTATGAAGCGGTCATGACGAGACCGGAGCATTTGAAGGCTGCGAGCTTGTCGGCAGCGGATATCGAAGCCCTGCTCGATGCCGTCGCGGAGATCGCGGAACCGGTGAAGTTGGCTTACCTCTGGCGACCGACCTTACCGGATGCCGATGACGACATGGTGCTCGAGGCAGCAGACAACGGTCGTGCGGATGGCATAGTCACGTTCAATCTACGTGATTTTGGCTTGCCGGCTGAGCGATTTGGGATACGGAGCATGTCGCCGGTCGATGCCGTGCAACGCATGGGAAGAAGATCATGAGGAAGAGCAATTTCGCGCTCAGGCTTCAGCCGTCCCTTCTCGATGAGGCGCGAAAACTGGCCGAATCGGAGGGCGTCGCACTCAACCAGCTCATCAATGTCGCCGTGGCAGAGAAGGTCTCGGCGCTTCGCACGGAAAGCTACATCGCAGAACGCGCCGGGCGCGCGAACGTATCCAAGGCGTTGGGCATCCTCAAGCGGGCTGGCGTCGGCAAGCCGCCGATGAAGGGCGACGAGCTACCCGAGCCGCGGCGGCGACGGCGGTAGAAGCGCGAACACCTCCTCCGCCGTCTTGCCGCTTTCGCGCAGAGACCGGAGCGTCAGGGATTTGTCGCGCTTGGCGAAGCGGCGGCCCTGCGCGTCGGTCATGAGGCGGTGATGGGCGTAGCGCGGAGTCTCGTAGCCCAGCAAACGCTGCAACAGACCGTGCACGTGGGTCGATGGGAACAGGTCCTCTCCGCGCGTCACCAGGGTCACGCCCTGCAGGTGGTCGTCGACCGTGACCGAGAGGTGGTAGCTGGTCGGCGTGTCCTTGCGCGCCAGCACGACGTCGCCGAACAGCAACGGCTGGCCTTCGACCGTCCCGCGGGTTTCGTCGAAGAAGGCATAGCGGCCCGCCTCGCCCGCCGCCTTCGCCGCGTCGAGGCGCAGGCAATGTTCCTCCCCTGCCGCCAGCCGTTCCCGTCGCTCGGCACGCGGCAGGTGACGGCAGGTGCCGGGATAGAGAGGGCCATCCGGGCCATGCGGGGCATCGGTCGCCGCGGCGATGTCGGCGCGGGTGCAGAAGCAGGGATAGACCAAGCCGCGCGCATCGAGCACGTCCAGCGCGCGGCCATAGTCGGCGAAATGCTCGGACTGCCGCCGCACGTCGCCGTCCCAGTCGAGGCCCAGCCAGTGCAGGTCCTCGCGGATCGCCGCGTCGAACTCGCGCCGGCTGCGGCGGATGTCGATGTCCTCGATGCGCAGCAGGAATTGTCCATCCGTTTCCCGCGCTCTCGCCCACGCAATGCGCGCCGAATAGGCATGGCCGAGATGCAGCTCGCCGGTCGGACTGGGGGCAAAACGCGTGACGACGGACATCGCCAACCGTTATAGCCAAGGTCATGGCACAAATCGTCCTCGACTCGGCCAACCTCAAGAAGGCGATGCGGCACCTCGCCCGGGTCGATCCCGACTTCGCCCGCGCGATCAAGGAGGTCGGCCATCCGGAGCTGCGCGTGGTGCCGTCGGGCTTCGGCGGGCTGATGCGCTCGATCGTCGGCCAGCAGGTCTCGGTCCATGCCGCGCGCTCGATCTGGCTCAGGCTCGAGGCGCTGATCCCGACCGCCGATCCGGCCGAGTTCCTGAAGCTCACCGACGAGCAGCTGCGCGGCGCCGGCCTCTCCAACGCCAAGATGAAGTACGGCCGCTCGCTTGCCTCCGACATCGTCGAGGGCCGCATCGATTTCGCCCGGCTCGCCGAGCTCGACGACGCCGACGCGATCGCGATGCTCACCCAGGCCAAGGGCATCGGGCCGTGGACCGCCGAGATCTACCTGATGTTCGCGCATGGCCGGCCCGACATCATGCCCGGGCTCGATCTCGGCCTGGTGATCGCCGCACAGCACCTGAAGGGCTTGCGCAAGCGGCCCGATGCAAAGCGGCTCCTCAAAATCGCCGAGGCATGGCGGCCCTGGCGCAGTGCGGCTGCCCTGCTGCTCTGGCACTATCGCCGCAACATGCCCGACTGGAGCAAGAAGGAATAAGGAATGGAAAGACTGGAGGGACCGGCCCACGGGCCGCACAATGGCGGCACGCCCGGCCACCTCGTGGTGCTGCTGCACGGCTACGGCGCCGACGGCAACGACCTGATCGGGCTCGCGCCGGTGCTGGCGCCCCTGATGCCGGACGTCGTGTTCCACGCGCCCAATGCGCCCTATCCCTGCGAAGGCAATCCGTACGGCTACCAGTGGTTCGGCATCTCGCGGCTCGATCCCAAGATCGCCGCCGACGGCGTGCGCTCGGCCGCGCCGTTCGTCGACCGGTTCCTTGACGACACCATGGCGACGTACGGGCTCGACGAGAGCAAGACGGTCTTGGTGGGCTTCAGCCAGGGCACGATGATGTCGCTCCATGTCGGCCTGCGCCGCGAGAAGCCGCTGGCCGGCATCATCGGGTTTTCCGGCATGCTGGCCGCGCCCGATGCGCTCGGCGCCGAGATCAGGTCGCGCCCGCCGGTGCTGCTTCTGCACGGCGACAGCGACGAGATGCTGCCGCACATGCTGACCGAGCGCGCCGCCGAGGTGCTGCGCCAGCACGGCGTCAAGACGCGCATGCACATCGCCCAGGGCGTCGGCCACGGCATCGATCAGACGGGCCTCAGCCACGCCGCGCGCTTCCTGCTGGAGTGCTTCAAGCTGCCGATGCCGCAAGGGGCAAGCGAATGAAGATCGACGGCACCGCTTCGCGCGGCTTCGAGCGGGTCGCCGAGGCCTTCGAGCGCAACTTCGGCGAACGTGGCGAGGTCGGCGCGTCGGTGGCGCTCACCGTCGGTGGCCAGAAGGTCGTCGACCTGTGGGGCGGCATTGCCGATCCCAAGACCAATGCGCCGTGGAAGAAGGACACGGTCGGCATCGTCTTCTCCTGCACCAAGGGCGCCACGGCGCTGTGCGCGCACATGCTGGCGAGCCGCGGCCGGCTCGACATCGATGCGCCCGTGACCGAGCTCTGGCCGGAATTCGGCCAGCACGGCAAGGAGCGCGTCACCACGCGCATGATGCTCGACCATTCGGCGGGCGTACCGGCGCTGCGCGAGAAGGTGAAGGACGACGGGCCGTACGACTGGGCGTACATGACCGACCGGCTGGCGGCCGAAGTGCCATTCTGGGTGCCGGGCACGCGCAATGGCTATCACGGCTTCACCTTCGGCTGGACGGTCGGCGAGATGGTGCGACGGGCCTCGGGCAAGTCGCTCGGCGCTTTCTTCCAGGACGAGATCGCCAAGCCGCTCGGCCTCGACTTCTGGATCGGCCTGCCCGAAGCGATCGAGCCGCGCGTCGCGCCGATGATCCCCTACGTCTACAAGGCGAACGAGGCGAAGACGCCGTTCATGGTCGACCTGGCGAAGAACCGGGAATCGCCGGCCTCTTTGTTCTTCTTCAACGTCGGCGCCTGGCGGACCGGCGGCGCCAACAGCCGTGAAGGCCACGCCGCGGAGATCGGCGCGGCCAACGGCATCACCAACGCGCGCGGATTGGCCGGCATGTACGCCCCGCTCGCCCAGGGCGGCGGCAAGCTGGTCGACGCCAAGACGCTCTCGCGCATGGGCGAGGTGTCGATGGCGACGCACGACGACGCCACCTTGCGCATCCCGACGCGCTTTGCGCTGGGCTTCATGAAGTCGATGGACAACCGCAGACGCAGCATGGGCGCGCAGATCTTCGGGCCCGACATCGACAGCGTGATCCTGTCGAGCGCCGCTTTCGGCCATGTCGGCGCCGGCGGCTCGCTGGGCTTCGCCGATCCCGTCGCGGGGATGTCGTTCGGCTACACCATGAACAGGATGGGCCCCGGCCTGCTGCTCAACGACCGCGGCCAGGCGCTGGTCGACGCCGCCTATCTGTCGCTCGGCTACAAGAACAAGGACGGCGGGGTGTGGGTGAAATGACCCCGCCCCCCTTCCGCCCCTTCGGGGCACCTTCCCCCGCAGACGGGGGAAGGCCTGAACTCATGCCTCCCCCCGTCTGCGGGGGGAGGTGGCGCGCAGCGCCGGAGGGGGGCCAGCCCCGCTGATGCTCCCCGTCTTCCAGCCGCTGAAGGACCGCGCCGTCCTCACCGTATGGTCGGGGCTCTGCACCTCGACCGTGGGCGAGGACCTGTTCCGGGTCGCGAGCGTGTGGCTCGCGGTCGAGGTCGCCGGCAACATGGCGGGCCTCGTCACCGGCGTGCAGTACGTCGCCATGCTGGTGGCCGGCCTGTTCGGCGGCGTGCTGTTCGACCGCTGGCGGCCGGTGCAGGCGATGCTGGTGTCGCGCTGGTGGAGCGCCGCCTGCTGCCTGCTGCCGGTGATCGGCTTCTACCTCTCCGGCATCTCGATCACGCTGCTGATCGTCGCCTCGGTCGGCCTCGCCTCGCTGCGCATGGTGTTCTCGCCGGCGCTGCAATCGACCATCCCGACCCTGGTGCGCGACCGCGACGGCCAGCAGGCGATCAACGGCCTGTTCGACGCGACCTACCGCATCGCCCGCCTGGTCGGCCCGATGGTGGCGGCGCTGCTGCACCTCTTCATGCCGGTGATCCACTTCCTGACCGCGACGGCGATCGGCTTCCTGGTCTCCGGCGCCGCGATCCGCGCCGCGCGCAAGCGGCTCGAGGGCGGGCTCAGCGATCCGGTGCTCATGAAGCCCGGCCTGAAAGGCGCGTGGGAGGCGCTGACCGCGGGCTTCCGCCTGATGCTGTCGGAGCCCGCGACCGGCGCCGTACTGCTGGTCAACGCCTTGATGAACGGGCCGTGGATGGTGGCGCTCAGCCTCGCCATCGCGCTGATCGTCACCGAGTACCGGCCGACCTTCCTCGGCTTCGGCGATCTCTCGGCCTATGCGCTGGTGATGGGCGCCTATGGCGTCGGCGACCTCTCGGGCAACATCGTGGCCGGCAGCGTGCGCTTCCGCAATCCGCTGTCGACGATGTTCCTGGGCTACGTCGCGATGGGCACCGGCTTCTCCTGCCTCGCTCTCTCGGTGTGGCTGCTGCCGCGCGAGGTGTTGCTGCCGGCGATGATGATCGGCGGCCTGTTCGGCGGGCTGGGCGGGCCGTTCTTCTTCGTGCCGATGATCACCCGCATGCAGACCGTGTTCCACGGCCACGACATCGCGCGCGTCTTCCGCTTCCGCCTGGTCGTGATGGCCGCGTCCATGCTGGTGTCGAGCCTCGTCGCCACGTGGTGCTTCGAGCTGATGGGCGCCGTCGCCACCCAGCTCGCCTGCGGCGTGCTGATCTTCGCCGTCGGCATCGTCGGCCACCTGATCTGCCGCCGCCACGAACGCCGCGAGCGCCGCGGCGTGGCCGATCCGGTGGCGTCGGTGGGCGAATAGTCTTGCCGGACCGCGGGCGTCCCGCCCGCCTCACGAATCATGAGCGGGCGGGACGCCCGCGGTGCGGCAAGAAATCCCTCTTGCGGGAAACGCCGTGTATTGATAGCGTCGCGATAGATACACACTGTTTCCCTAAACGGAGGCTGCCATGGCCAAGGCGTTCCCGACCGACAATCCCTTCCTGGCGAACCCCTACTTCGCGCCCGTGAACACCGAGGCGGATGCGGGGCACCTGCAGATCACCGGCGAGATGCCGAAGGAATTGACTGGCACGCTCTACCGCAACGGCCCCAACCCGCAGTTCGCACCGCGCGGCCCGCACCACTGGTTCGGCGGCGACGGCATGATCCATGCCTTCCATGTCGTGAGCGGCAACGTCTCGTACAAGAACCGCTGGGTGCGCACGCCCAAGTGGAAACTGGAGAACGAGGAGGGTGAGGCGCTGTTCGGCACCTTCGGCAATCCGATGTTCACCGATCCCAAGGTGATGGCCGTCAACTCGACCCTCGCCAACACCAACATCGTCTGGCACGGCGGCAAGCTGCTCGCGCTCGAGGAGGCGCATGCGCCCTATTCGCTCGATCCGGCGACGCTGATGCCGGTGAACGGCGGCTACGAGACCTGGGGCGACAAGCTCGTCGGACCGTTCACCGCCCATCCCAAAATAGATCCGGCGACCGGCGAGATGGTGTTCTTCGGCTACTCCGCGAAAGGCCGCTTCACCAAGGAGATCAGCCTCCAGACCGTGAGCGCGGACGGAAAGATCACGCGCGCCGAGATCCTCGACGGGCCGTTCCCGTCGATGATCCACGACTTCGCCGTGACGCGGAACTGGATCATCGTGCCGGTCTTCCCGCTCACCTCGTCGATGGAACGGGCGATGTCCGGCAAGCCGCCGTTCGCGTGGGAGCCCGACCGCGGCACGCACATCGCCTTCGTGCCGCGCAACGGCACCGTCGCCAACGTGAAGTGGGTCGCCGCCCCGCCCTGCTACGTGTTCCATCCGATGAACCACTACGAGACGGCCGACGGCAGGATCGTGGTCGACGTCATGAAGTTCGACGTGGCGCCCTTGTTCCCGCTGCCCGACGGCTCACCGTCGAGCGAGACGACGCCCAAGGCGCGGCTGACCCGCTGGACGTTCGATCTCTCGGGCCAAGAAGGAAATAGGGGGAACACCTTCAAGGAGGAGCCAATCGACGATCGCGCCGGCGAGTTCCCGCGCTTCGACGAACGCTTCTGCATGAGCGACTATCGCCACGGCTGGATCGTCGGCGGCGACTTCATCGACCGCAAGACCGGCGAGCCGCAGAATGACGGGCTGGTCCACTACGATCTCAAGACCGGCAAGAGCACGGTGTGGCGGGAAAATCCGGGCGACCGCTTCGGCGAGCCGGTGTTCGTGCCGCGCTCGGACGACGCGGCCGAGGGCGATGGATGGCTGCTGGCCACGCTCTATCGCGGCGAGGCGAGGCGCTCCGACCTCGCGGTGTTCGAGGCGACCGACATCGGCCGGGGCCCGATCGCGCTCGCCCACCTGTCGAGCCGCGTGCCGGCCGGCTTCCACGGCAACTGGCGGCCGGGTACGCTCGCCGGGTGATCACCGTCCATCACCTCAACAACTCGCGCTCCCAGCGCATCCTGTGGATGCTCGAGGAGCTCGAGGTGCCGTACGACATCAAGCCGTACACGCGCGAGGCTTCGATGCAGGCGCCGGCGGCCCTGCGTGCGGTGCATCCGCTCGGCAAGTCGCCGGTCATCACCGACGGCGACAAGGTGCTGGGGAGCGGCTGCACTACACCTATTTTTTGCACTACGCCGACGGCCGGCCTACAAGCACACCCTCGAGCAGGCGGCCCTTACGAACTGATGTCATAGGAAAAAGATCATGGCTCTTCCGGCGTTGTTGCGTGACTCGCTCTCCATTCCTGTGGTCGGTGCGCCGCTGTTCATCGTCTCCAACCCCGACCTGGTGATCGAGCAGTGCAAGGCGGGCATCGTCGGCTCCTTCCCGGCGCTGAATGCACGGCCCAAGGAGATGCTGGAGGAATGGCTGAAGCGCATCACCGGCGAGCTCGCCGAGTACAAGGCCAAGCACCCGGAGAAGAAGGTGGCGCCGTTCGCGGTGAACCAGATCGTGCACAGCTCCAACGATCGCCTGCAGCACGACGTCGATCTCTGCGAGAAATACAAGGTTCCGATCCAGATCACCTCGCTGCGCGCGCCGGACGACGTGGTCAAATCGGCCGGGCGCTACGGCTGCCTGGTGTTCCATGACGTGACCAACGTCGGGCACGCCAAGCGCGCGCTGCAGGCCGGCGTCGACGGCCTCATTCTCGTCTGCGCCGGCGCGGGCGGTCATGCGGGCCGGCTGTCGCCGTTCGCGCTGGTGCCCGAGGTGCGCCAGTTCTACGACGGCTGCATCCTGCTCTCGGGCTCGATCGCCAACGGTGCCAGCGTGCTTGCCGCGCAGGCGCTGGGCGCCGATCTCGCCTATCTCGGCACGCGGTTCATCGCCGCCCAGGAGGCGAACGCGACCGACGCCAACAAGCAGTGCATCATCGAGTCGAACGGCGAGGAGATCGTCTACACCAACCTGTTCACCGGCGTGCACGGCAACTACCTGAAACGCTCGATCGCCGCGGCCGGCCTCGATCCCGACGACCTGCCGGTCGCCGACAAGAGCAAGATGAACTTCGGCTCCGGCGGCAACCAGAAGGCTAAGGCCTGGCGCGACATCTGGGGCGCCGGCCAGGGCGTCGGCCAGATTCACGACGCGCCGCGGGCGGGCGAGATCGTGCGCCGCCTGGTCGCCGAATACGAAGCCGCCCGCGCCGCCCTGTTCGCCGGCGAGACCGTGCCGACCCGGCTGAAGCAGGCGGCGGAGTAGTCTCATCGGACCGCGCCCACGCCAGTGGCGCGGTCCCTTGAGGCTTGCTAGTCATCACGGCACATGCGCCGTTTGTACGATTGGGTGATGGGCCTGGCCCAGCACCGCTACGCCATTCCCCTGATGGGCCTGGTGTCCTTCGCCGAAAGCTCGTTCTTTCCCATTCCGCCCGACGTGATGCTGATCCCGATGGTGCTGGCCAACCGGAAGAAGGCCTTCACCATCGCGGCGGTGTGCACCGTCTGCTCGGTGATCGGCGGGCTGCTGGGCTACACGATCGGCTACTACTTCTTCGAGACGATCGGGGCGTGGGTGGTGAAGACCTACGGCCTGCAGGCCGGCCTCGACCGGTTCCGCGAAGGCTTCGCCCAATGGGGCACCTGGATCATCCTGATCAAGGGCCTGACGCCCATTCCGTACAAGCTGGTGACGATCGCTTCAGGCGCCGCGCACTTTGATCTCTTCACGTTCGTGTGGGCGTCGATCGTGACGCGTGGCGTGCGGTTCTTCCTCGTGGCAGCCTTGCTGTGGAAGTACGGCGAGCCGATCCGAGCCTTCATCGAGGAGCGCTTCACGCTCGTCAGCTGGGCGTTCCTGATCGCGCTGGTCGGCGGCTTCCTCGTGGTTCGTTACGTCGTCTGAACGGGGATCATGTCGCTGCCCTTCGCCACCCGCCTCGGCCTGGCCGCCGCCATCGGCTCCATCGCGCTGCTGGGCGGCGCCTATTACTTCCAATACGTCGTGGGCCTCGCGCCGTGCGACCTCTGCCTCTGGCAGCGCTATCCGCACATGATCGCCATCCTGTTCGGCCTGATCACGATCCCGCTGATGCGCGGCCCCAGGGTCGCGCTGGTGTTCGCCCTGACCGCGATCCTGGCGCTGTTCGTCACCTCGGGCATCGGCGTCTTCCATGTCGGCGTCGAGCAGCACTGGTGGGCCGGCCCGCAGGAATGCTCGGGCCGCATCCCGGCTGGCCTGTCGGCGGAGGAGCTCAAGAAGTACCTGATGGGCGCCCGCATGGTCCGCTGCGACGAGCCGGCCTGGAAGATGTGGAACATCTCGATGGCCGGCTGGAACGCCATCCTGTCGGGGGGCCTCGCCCTTCTGCTATCCTTCCACGTGCTGAAGCACGTCCGGGAGAAATCATGAAGACCGGTGCCAGGGTCACGGGTGAAGGCCGCAATCCCGGCGATCGCGAGCCGCGCGACCTGATCGAGCGCCTGATCAGGGTGGACCAGGCCGGCGAGTTCGGTGCCGTGCGCATCTACGAGGGCCAGCTCGCCGCGCTGCGCTGGACCAACCGCGCCCGCACCGACGCCCATCGCAAGATCTCCGCCATGGCGCGCGCCGAACGCGAGCATCGCCGCGTGTTCGACAGGATGCTGGTCGAGCGCCGCGTGCGGCCGACCGTGCTGTCGCCCCTCTGGAGCCTCGCGGGCTTCGGCCTCGGCGCGGTGACCGCGCTGATGGGCGACAAGGCGGCGATGGCCTGCACCGTGGCGATCGAGGAGACGATCGACGAGCACTATGCGAGCCAGGCCAACCAGCTCGGCGACGACGAGGCCGAGCTGCGCGCCACGGTCGAGAAGTTCCGTGCCGACGAGCTCGCGCATCGCGACGAGGCGCTGGCCGCGGGCGCCGAGCAGGCACCCGCCTATCCGGCGCTGACGGCGGCGATCAAGGCCGGCTCGCGACTGGCGATCTGGCTGTCGACGAGGATCTGACTCATCGGACCGCGGACCTCCAGGTCCGCATCATGATTGAGCGCATTCATATGCGCGTATGAGCGGACCTGGAGGTCCGCGGTCCAATGATACGACGCGCTAGACTAGCTAGCGTCGGTCTCCAGCTCGCTGTCCCAGTACAGGAAATCGCGCCAGCTTTCGTGCAGGTAGCCGGGCGGAAAAGAGCGGCCGTTCTCCTGCAGCTCGATGGTCGTCGGCTCCGACGGATAACGCCGCAGCACCATGCCGCTCTCGCGCAGCAGCCGGTTGCCCTTGAGCAGGTTGCACGGGCTGCAGGCGGTGACGACGTTGGTCCAGCTGGTGCGGCCGCCGCGCGACTTCGGGACCACGTGGTCGAAGGTCAGCTCGTTGGTCGCGAAGTCGCCGTTGCAGTACTGGCAGGTGAAATGATCGCGCAGGAACACGTTGAACCGCGTGAAGGCCGGCCGCCGCGCCGCCGGCACGTACTCCTTGAGCGCGATCACGCTCGGCAGCCGCATCTCGAAGGACGGGCTGTGGATCATGCGATCGTATTCGGAGATCACGCTCACGCGGTCGAGGAACACCGCCTTGACCGCGTCCTGCCAGGACCAGATGGACAGCGGAAAGTAGGACAACGGCCGGAAATCGGCGTTGAGTACCAGCGCATGGCAGGACTCAAGCCCCGGCGTCACGGCTAGCTCCGCTGCCGTTGGCTGGGACTACTCCGGAAGTCGAGGCGATCCGTCATGGTGTCCTCTCGGGCGCGCGCATTGTGGCAAAGATTTCTGGAAACACAATATGTCGATATCGGGGTCATCGACGTGTCTTCGAAAAGTAATAGGATCGTCGTCCGGAGGAGATGCCCATGGACACCGCAATCCGCACGGACGCTCTAAGTTTTCCCCTGCCGGTCGCCGACCTCGACTCGCTGGGCTTTCGCAAGAATCAGATCGAACGGCTGATCGAGTTGATCGAAAATCACATCGCCGAGGGCCGCTATCCCGGCTGCCAGATCGCGCTCGCCCGCCACGGCAAGCTCGCGCTCTACAAGAGCTTCGGCAACGCCGTCACCGAGCCCGCCAAGCGCGCGGCGAAGGACGACACGCTGTGGCTGCTCTATTCGAATACCAAAGTTGTGACCGCGGTTGCGCTGTGGGTGCTGGCCGAGCGCGGGCTGTTCGGCTTCTCCGACAAGATCGCCGACCACGTGCCGGACTTCAGGAAGCACGCCAAGGGCAATATCACGGTGCTGCAGACCATCACGCACCAGGCGGGCTTCCCCAACGCGGTCGTGGGCAAGGAGGCGTGGGCCGATCACAAGCGCCTGCGCGAGGTGGTGTGCGACTTCCCGCTCGAGTTCACGCCGGGCTCGAAGGTCCACTATCACGGCCTGACCGCGCACTGGACGCTCGGCGTGCTGATCGAGGCGGTGACCGGCAAGGATTTCCGCGACGTCATCCGCGAGATCGTCACCGAGCCGCTCGGACTCTCACGCGACCTGTATGTCGGCCTGCCCGAGAGCGAACACGGCCGCGCTGCCGACATGCACGAGCCGAAGACCAAAGGTGACGGCTTCCAGCCCAGCGCCGACGCCAACACCGCCGAGTGGCGCAAGGCCGGCGCGCCGGGCGGCGGCGGCTACGGCACGGCGCGCGCGATGGCGGCGCTCTACCAGATGATGCTGAACGGCGGCGAGCTGAATGGCGTGCGCCTGGTCTCGCCGCGCCTGCTGCAATACGCGTTGCGCAACCACACCGGCGACCGGGTCGACGAGTTCATGGGCATGCCGATGCATCGCGGTCTGGGCCCGCACCTGCGCGGCACGACGGAGAACGTCCGCGGCCTCGGCGGCATGGCGAGCCCGCGCGTCTTCGGCCATGGCGGCGTCGGCACGTCCTACTGCTGGGGCGATCCCGATTCAGGCGTGTCGTTCGCCTACATCAGCAACAACCGCATCCCCGACCCCTGGCACTCCAAGCGCCTCGACCTGGTCGCGAACTTCGTCCACTCGGCGATTCTTTGATTCGCCAACGGCTGACCATTGTCAGCCGCACCGCACCACGACCGAAGGCGGACCTTGCATTGATCGGACAGTGCCGGGTATCGGCATGTTTTCGCTCTTGAGCGTGTTGTACCTGCCATTGCACATCGCCAGCGCGCGGTCTTGGCAGCCGCCTGGCACAGTGCAGGTGATGGCGTAAGCCGGCCGCCCGTCCGTCCACGTTACCGTGCTCACGTTCGAGCCCGACGACCGCTCGCTGCCGCTGGTGCCGCCGGCGCTGGGGCCGCATGCCGTCAACAGGGCGGCCATGCCGATCACGGAAAGCGATAGTGTGTTCATCGGGTGTCCCCCTGTCGCCAGGAAGATGAGCACAACCAGCGTTGCGGCGCGCCGACAAAAGTCAACGACTGAGCTTCTCCCGAGCCCCCGCTTCGCTGCCCAGCGACGCCGCCGCGAGGGCGAGCGAGCAGGCGGAGAAGATCATGACCGCGGCGTAGCCGCCGGTGAGGTCGTGCAGCAGCCCGCCGATCCACGCGCCGGCGAAGCCGCCCAACCCCATGCCGACGCCGATCAGCCCGTAGATGCGGCCGAAGTTGGCGCCGCGATAGCGCAGGGTCGCGAGCGTCGAGATCATCGGGCCGCGCGAGCCCTGGCTGCCGCCGAAGAGCAGCACATAGGCCCACAGCCAGTGATCGTCGGCCGGCCCGCGCACCAGCGACAGCGCGCCGACGCCGGCGATCGAGCAGGCATAAGCGAGGATGGCCGCGATCTTTCGGCCGCCGCGATCGGACAGCCAGGAGAAGCCCACCATGCCGAGCGGCGTCAGGATGCCGGCGACGGCGAGCGCGCGGGCCGCATGTCCGCCCTCCATGCCGCGCTCGAGCAGGTAGCTCATGGTCTGCGGCACGATCGAGAAGATGCCAACCGAGGTGAAGCAGAACGAGAAGGTGAGCGCCCAGAAAGGCCAGTCGCGGATCGCCTCGGCGACCGTCGGCCCCGCGCCCGACGCCGCATGCGCGCGCACCAGGCCCGGCGCGCCGGCCGCGATGCGCCGCCACGGCAGCACCAGCACGATCGGCACGAACACCACGCTGGCGATCGAGAACATCAGGTAGGCGTGGCGCCAGCCGGACGTCGCGATCATCGACTGCGCAAGCGGGATGGTGACCATCGTGCCGACGCCGGTCGCCGACCAGGCGACCGCGAGCCCGACGCCGAGCCGCCGCGCCGGGAACCAGCGGCCGAGCAGCGAGGCGCTCAGCACGCCCGACACCGAGGCGCCGCCGAAGCCCAGCATCAGGCCGAGCGTGACGTAGAAGTGCCACAGCGCCGTCGCATGCGACGCCAGGAACGTCGCAGCCGCCGCGAGGCTCATGCCGAGCACGGTCAGCGCGCGCAGGCCCAGCCGATCGAGGATCCAGCCGTTGAGCGGGCCGGAGATCCCGCCGACCAGCAGCGCGAAACTGTAGATGATGGTGACGTCGCCACGGTTCGCCTCGAAGGCCTTCTCGAGCGCCGGCACGAAGACCGGAAAGCTGTCGCCGATCGAGCGGCTGGCGACACCCAGCACGAAGCACAGCGCCACCAGCAGCCAGGGAACGAAACGCATCATCGCCAAATCCCTTCGCACGGCTGGAGGCTTGCGTCAGCCGGAACGGTGCTGCAGTTTTCGCGGCGCGAAGAGGGTTCGAGTGGACACGATCACGATTGCGCCGGGATTCAACGGCCCCCGACTTTCCGGGAATGGCGGCTATGTCGGCGGCGTGATGGCCGAGCGCTACAGCCGGGCCTTCGGCGGCGACACCGTCGAGATCACGCTGCGCGCACCGATCCCGATCGCCCGGCCGCTGCAGGTCGTGCGCGAGGACGATGCGTTGATGCTGCGCGACGGCGACACGCTCTTGTGCGAGGCGCGCGCCGGCTCGATCGACCATCTGAAGCCGCCGCCCGCGCCGACCGACTGGGCCGAGGTGATGCGGCGCGGCGAGACCGGCGGCAGCCCGCCGGACAGCGAGTTCCACACCTGCATCGTTTGCGGCCGCAGCCGCGCCGTCGGCGACGGGCTGCGCGTGCTGGGCAGCGCCGGGCCGCAGCCGGGCTATTCCCTCTCGTGCTACGTGCCGCACGCCAACCACGCCGATCCCAACGGGTTCATCCGCAACGAGTTCGTGTGGGGCACGCTCGACTGCCCGGGTGCGTTCGCCGTCCAGGATCCCGACGACATGCGGCCGGCGCTGACCGGCCGAATGACGGCGAAGGTGATCGCGCCGCCCAAGGTTGGCGAGCGCTGCGCGGTGGTCGGCTGGCGGATCGGCGCCGAAGGCCGCAAGCTCTACTCCGGCACCGCCCTCTACACCGAGAGCGGCCGATTGTGCGCGCTCGGCACCTGCACGTGGATTCTGCTCAAGAGCTAGACTCAGCCGGCCGAGACCTCACAAACATTCAATGTTGCCTCATAGGAGGCGTCATGACGCCGGTGCGAAGTTGTGCCGGATGATGAAGACCAATCTTTCCAGCGGCACGCAGATCGGCAGGCGCGCCTTCGTCTCGAGCACCGCCGCCCTGGTGGCCGCCGGCATTGCCGCGCCAGCCTTTGCCGCGACGGTCAGGCCGTACGCCGGGACTCTCAATCCGCCGACCGACCTGCGTGAGAACTTCATCGCCTGGGGCACGGCGCGCGGCGAGGACCCGGTGTTCCTCGGCCAGCGCTGGGACCGCTTTCAGGCGATGCTTAGGAACAAGGATGTCTGGAGCGCGGCTACCATCCGCGCCTTTTTGATGACGCCGCGCGAGGAGTTCGCGGCCATCAACCCGGCGATCCATCAGCGCGCCTATGACAACAACTTCCTCGACATAGGCTACGGCGTGACCATGTCCGGCCCGCACCTGCAGGGCCGCATGACCAACGTGATCGACGTCAAGCGGGGCGAGAAGGTGCT
>Ga0070738_10001004_pt1 | contig 66663 bp, 82 predicted proteins | sample Coa_R2_2_FD_66446 | JGI IMG/M metagenome (GOLD analysis project Ga0070738, IMG submission 66446) | Surface soil microbial communities from Centralia Pennsylvania, which are recovering from an underground coalmine fire - Coalmine... | ecosystem: Environmental > Terrestrial > Soil > Unclassified ... | reverse complement strand
GCCCTGGCACCAATCGCGGCACCGCAGACGAAGCTGGCAAGTAAAACGTTCCAGACGAGCGGCTACACCTGGCATCCTATCCTGTCCTGGACACTGGAGGAGGTTCTTGCATCTCATGAGGCACGGCAGTTCCCACTGCACGAAGCCTACACCCGCTACGGCATGAGCCGGGTGAGTTGTGCCTATTGTATCCTGGCTGGGGTCGAGGATCTGGCCGCATCGGCAACGGATCCACGTAATCACGACCTCTACCGTGAAATGGTCGATCTGGAGATTGCCTCCTCCTTCAGTTTCCAGAGTGAGCGCTGGTTGGGTGATGTGGCCCCTCGTCTCTTGTGTGGCGAGCAGCTGGCAGGGCTCCAGGAGGCGAAACGGCGAGCGGCGCTCAGAGAGCAGGTCGAACGCCGCATCCCCGCGCATTTGCTGTATACAAAAGGCTGGCCCACCGTCATGCCCACCCGACAGGAGGCGATGCTGCTCAGTGATGTGCGGCGTTCCATGGCTGACATTATGCGGATCGACCTCCTCTATACCGACCCTGAAGCCATCCTGAACCGGTATGCTGAGCTCATGGCTCTCAATGCCAAACGGGGTAGAGCAGTGTCATCAACGACGAGCGGGCCGCTATCACAGCGGCTCCTACTGGAAGAGGAGGCGTTGGTATGAGTGACGAATGGTACACGCCCTCTCGGTATATCGAGGCGGCGAGGGAAGTGATGGGGACGATCGAACTGGACCCCGCCTCCTGTGCGTTCGCCAACCGTGTTGTGAAGGCCGAGCAGATCTACACGAAAGCTGATAACGGACTGCTGCATCCCTGGAGCGCGCACAGCGTTTTTCTCAATCCGCCGTACGGACGGACCTCGGAGGGACGAGGCAGCAACCTGGAGCATTTTACTCGATACGCCCTGGAGCAGTACCGGTGCGGCAATACCACGCAAGCGATTCTGCTGATCCCGGCCAACACCGCGACCCGCTGGTTCGCGCCCCTGTGGGCCCATCCGATCTGTTTCCCTACGTTCCGGATTCGCTTCTATACCGAACGAGGCCCCAGCGATGGGAGTTCCTTCGGTACATGTTTCATCTATCTGGGGCCGCACGTGGAGCGGTTCATCGACGTCTTTCGCGCCTTTGGGCCGATCGCGCAAGCGGTCGCGCCAGCGCGGGGGCAGCTCCAGGCGCGAGAACTCTGGACGGAGGCGCTCACATGAACAGCCTACACCAGCCCGAGGCCATTCGCCAGCGTGACAACAATCTTGGGGTTCCCACGGACGCGTTAGCCGACCATGTAAAAGAAGAAGTTGCCAACAGCTTCATGGTAGAAACATGTACAAAAATACTTGATTGAAACGAAAGAAAGGTGATTTATGGAGAACCAACTAGAGAACCAGCAATTTCCAGACCAGCAGCAGGCCCCGTCGCTCGACGTGAACATACTCTCACGCGCGCAAGCGGCGCAGCAGCAGCTGCAACACTTGTTTAAAAATGTATCACAGTCCCAGTTTCCCACCGTGGAAGTGACGCTCAGCACATACGGTCTGAAAGCCTACTATTGTCTCTCACCTCACGAGACGGCACGCATACCGCATGAGGCATCGTCTTTTGACGTATATGTCTCGCGTTTCGCGGACATACGTGCGCTCAAGGAGCATCTGAAGCAAAATGGCTTCTACCGCAGTGAGCCGCGACAGGTGGTATTCATCGGGGTATTCCTCGATGAATATGAAGAGGATGGGGACGACACAGAGTAAGGATACGCGATGGGGACCAGATCCGTCAAAGTGGGAGCTGGGGTGAGACCCCCCAGCCTAGCTTTCCGCCAGCATAGTATACATGTAACTAGCCTGGCGTGTAGCAATTATGAAAAAGAGAGGTAACGCGATGAGCGGAAAATCTTCAATCGAATGGACAAATGCAACTTGGAACCCTTCGACAGGCTGTACGCGCGTCACGGAAGGGTGTGCTAATTGCTATGCCTTTACACTCCATGACATGCGCCATGCAGCCTACCTCAAACACCAGGGCATCTATCCCAAGACGGGCGCGCCCATGCCGAAACAATATGCCCAACCATTTGCAGCAGTGCAACTGCTTCCCGAGCGGCTCGCATGGCCATTGCATCAAAAACGGCCCTTGAAGATTTTCGTCGACTCGATGAGCGATCTCTTCCATAGCCAGATCCCAGACGACTACATTCGTCAGGTCTTTGCGGTCATGCGCCAGGCCCACTGGCATACCTTCCAGGTGTTGACCAAACGGCCTGGACGCCTGCGCCAGCTCGGTCCACAGTTGGAATGGGCTCCCAATATCTGGATCGGGACGAGCATCGAGCAGGATCTGCTGACGCCGCGAGCAGATGCCCTCCGCCAGGTCCCGGCCGCCTGTCGCTTTCTCTCCTGCGAGCCCCTGCTGGGGCCGCTGCCGTCGCTCAATTTAGATGGTATCGGTTGGGTCATCACCGGCGGCGAGAGTGGGCCCGATGCCCGTCCCTGTGATCCTGCCTGGGTGCGCGATCTGCGCGACCGCTGTGTGGAGCATAACATCGCTTTTTTCCATAAGCAATGGGGCGGACGGACGCCCAAAGCTGGGGGGCGCATCCTGGACGGGCGCACCTGGGAACAGTTTCCCGTGATCGGGGGAGTGATTCAAGAAAGGAGGGCTTCTTCTTAAGCTGCAAGCTAGCTATTTGGTGAGACAAATAGCTAGCTTGACAAAAGCAAAAAGATCGTGTAAACTTATACTGAGGTGATGTCGTTTGGATGTCCATGCAAAACATCAGAAAGGGTTTTCATCACATGAGTCACGTCGTCGAAGCAAAAACAAGTATCGTTCATCCTAATGTAGTGTTGTTGCGCCAAGCGCTTGAAGTGGTTGCTGGCCAGCACGATGGTGGGCGTGTTGCTGATCATTACCTAACCTATGCGGGTAAGCGTGTGCGTGTACGCTTGGCACTGTTCAGCAACGTGATCCATCGAGGCATTGGCATCGTCATCAAGAAAGAAACTGGCGAGTTGGCGTTCATCGGTGATCCATTTACGTACGAGTCTGAGGCAGAAGCTGCTCAGCAGCAGATCATCCAGACGTATGTGTCTCTCGCCTCAATGCAAGCCCTTCAGCAAATGGGCTACACGGCCACGGCTGAAGACGGCGAAGAGGGCCAGATTTATCTCACAGGAGTAAGCCAGTATGCCTAAAATTATTGTCACGGTTAATCCTGATGGCACAACCAAAATCGACTTCGAGGGCTATGAAGGGCCAAGCTGCATTGAAGCCGATGACAAACTGCGGGCGCTTCTCGCGTCACAGGGTGTTCAGGTGCAGGAAACTTCGTTCGTAGCCAAACCTGAGCTGAACCTGGAAGCACAGTCTCACACACAAGGACAACACGAGGAGGCTTAGTCTATGAACGCTACACTCGCAGCACCAGTACTCCATCTCAAGATCGAGCGTGATGGGGCGCTCAAGATTGGCACCTGTGAGCACTGTGTCCTCCAAGAACCGGGCCGTCCAGATCGTTCCTGGGACGCAGATGGAGATCGTGAATTGGACTTTGACCGTGACAGGCTTCTCCACCACCTGAAAACATTAGGGGTCACGGTCGAGATCGCTCAGGAGTATGTGTGTCCTTGAATGGGTACCCGTTCCAACTACTGAGAAGGGACAAGCTTCTCAGTAGTTGATGGGAGGAGAGGAGTCACCCGTTCCCCAGGTGACTCCTCTGATTGATACCAACTCTCAAGAGCTAGCATACATAAAGAAAGACGAATGATATGGGAAAGAAACAACAGACCGCTACCCCAGATTGGGGGCGAGAATTTTCCTCCAGGTACTTGAGCGGGATCGCTCATGCGTTTCTGCTTCATGGCAACATTCAAGATTATGTAGCGGCTGTAGCTGGACAGACGCTGAAGAATTACCTCATAGGAAGCTTTGCTGAGCGTGATGTCGTTGTGTATTGGCATCGAGCGCATGGGTTTTACTTTCCTTCGGCGGCGATGAAGAAGCGGTTCGCCGAGGTGGTCGGCTTGGCGGCGGCAACCCCAGCTTCAACACGAACTGGGGGTGGCCTCGCTTCGGGAATGAATGCAGCGGCCGGAAGTGCTCAAAAAGCCGATCCTTTGGCCGGGATCGATCAAACGAAGCCATTAGTTGCGCTCAGTCTCCTCAATAAATTGCTGCATGTAAAGGCTCCACGAACAGAAACGCGTGGTCGCTCAACCTCTTCCTATGGCTTGTCTGAGGTTGAGCAGCAGCCTCAGCCTTTCCGAGCTGCCGTTATTATCGATTATGCGGAGACCATCGTTCCCCAAGGAGATGCGGCTGCGCCTGCTGAGGACCGTACAGCGCTTGTGATGCTGGACGAAATTGGCCGTGACAGTCAGATCGGAGAATTGCAACATATTGTGGTCGCGATTACTTCTGATTTGCATGACATGCATGAGCGATTGCGCCGAAGTGGTGCTCGATGGGAACAAATCGAGATCCCCTTTCCTTCTTTTGAAGAGCGGAGCACTTTTATCCAATCTCTCCTTCCTACAAAAAAAGAGCAAGACAATGAACAATACCAGGTATGCCTGGCTGATGGCTTGACCTGCGATGATGTGGCAAGGCTCACAACCGGGCTACGTTACATTGATCTGGAAGATATCGCCCTGCGTGCTAGCTATCAACAGCTTGCCATTTCCGTCCCACTTGTCAAAGCTCGCAAAGACGAGATTGTCGCCTCCGAATTTGAGGAAGTACTTCAAATTGTCGATAACGAGTTCGGATTTGAGTCACTTGGGGGAATGGCTGAAATCAAAGAGGATCTGCGCGAGAATGTTGTGCAGCCAATGCGTAGCGGAGATTATCGTATTGCCCCGCAAGGGCTCCTATTTATGGGGCCAGCAGGTACAGGGAAGACACGCCTGGCGAAGGCCCTGGCGAAAGAAGCGGGAGTGACCTTCGTAGAGCTACAACCCTCGAAAATATTCTCGAAATGGGTAGGCGATACAGAACGTCGCCTGGAGCGCGCCTTGACAGCGATCAAAGCGATGACGCCCTGCATGGTTTTCATCGATGAGATCGATCAAGCCGTGAGTCGTGGCGAAAGTGGCGATAATGGCGTTTCCAATCGCGTTTTTAAGCGCTTAATGGAAATCATGTCAGATACCACCTGGCGTGGGAAGATCCTTTGGGTGGGCGCATCCAACAGGCCAGATTTGCTGGATGCGGCGCTTCTACGACCTGGTCGCTTTGACAAGAAAATCCCCATCCTGGCACCTGATGAAGAGGAACGCACCAGCATTCTCCAGGTACTGACGGCTCAGGCATTCCCCCACGTCAAGGACCTTCCAACCGCACAGCAGTACCAAGAACTGGCTAGCGAAATGATTGATTATACTGGCGCAGAAATTGAGTCAATTGTGGGAAAGGCCACCCAACTCTATGCACGATCTGGCTCCACATGGAGTATCGCCCAAGCCCTTCAAGAAGCCTTTGACCGGATTATCCCAAGTACGCAGAATATTGATCAAATGACGCGCTTGGCCTTGCTCCACTGTAATGATCTTGACCTCGTCCCGGCTCATCTCCGCGATCTTGCACGTGCAGTACGCAAGCCTTCTCGCACTGAAGAGTCAGATGAGGCGGAGCAACTACTATCCGCGCGGCGCTCTCGACGGGACTCATTATAAAGAAGGAGTCAGAGAGTGCAGGAATTCCTCTTCTCCGATCTCACCGACCTCTCTGGGGCAGTCATTGTTGGGAGCTACCGGTACACGCTCTGGCGTGTATGGGACCCAGCTCTGCCCCGAGCGGTATTTATTATGCTGAATCCCTCGACCGCTGATCACGTCCAGACTGATGCGACGCTTCGTCGTTGCATCAGCTTCGCTCGCTCCTGGTCATGTGGCTCTCTTGAAATCGTGAACTTGTACGCATTTCGTTCTCCTCATCCAGTGGTCCTTTCGCACGTTGCGGACCCAGTGGGGCCTGAAAATACGGTGTACATCCAGCAGGCAATAGCGCGAGCACATTTCATTATCTGTGCCTGGGGCACGCATAAAACAGTGGGAACGAGAGATAGAGAAATACTATCCTTGCTTGAGGGGAAAGAAGCCTATTGTCTTGGCTGCACCAAGGGCGGGATGCCGCGTCATCCTCTCTATATACCAGCAGATACACCACTACAGCACTATCCATAAATCAGAAGGGAACGGTACCTGGATGCAACAGGATCAATCATCATTGGAACACGTATCATCAGCCTCGGCTTCCAACAGTTCAACATCGCCGACCGTACAGGCTACCGAAGAGAATGCGGCAGAAACGATTGACGAAGCGAGAGAGGTAATGGCCCAGCAGATCGCTGAACAACCGAGCCGTCTGCGCAAGCGTCAGGACATAACAGAAATCTTAGAGCACATGACAGATGGGGTTGTCGTGGTATTGCACATCAATCGTCCGCGCTTTACCGTCTCAGTTGCCCCCAAACGTGGAGGCGTGGGATTTGGTTTGGAGATGCTAGGCATTGCGAATAGTAACGCAGCACAGCAAGTCGTGAAGGAGTATTTCTCACTTGGTCGCCACAGCTTGCTTCCCACAGACTTACAGAAAGAACTCGCCAATATTGAGAACTCTGCACGTGCATGTTTGGATCGCTATAGCTTCCGAACACACTGGGGAGACTTTGTACCGACCAGCAACTATGTAGAATGGAAAAAGCAAAACGAAAACTTCCAGCAGCAATTTGAACAGAAGAAGCAATATGTCCTTGATCATTATGATGAGATTGTTCATCAAGTCCTTACAGCGTACCAGACACTTGCAGAAGATGCCTGGAAGCAAATACAGTTTGGCACCTTAATTGTAAGGGAAAACAATCTTTCTGAGGGAGTGTTCGAGCAGCTTCAGCATGCTTTGGCGACTGGAGAGGGCAAGCAAGAATTTATCCAGTCCTACCTTGCTTATATCCAGCAAAAGATGCCGACCCTGCAAGAGATTACGGACGCCTTTGAATATGATATTGACATCGGCTATATTCCGCTCCCATCCCAGCTCGCTCGCGATATGGATGAGGCGGATCATGTGGTACGAAGCCGTGCTTTGCGCGATGCCAAACTCAGAGCTGAGATGGAAGCCATTGAAGCCAAGCGACGAGCAGAGCTAGAAACTATTCAGGAACAACAGCGTTTGGAGGAAGCCAGACAACGTGCCGAGTGGCAGAAGCTCAGTGAACAGCAGCGTATTGAGCGCCAAGCGGCATACCTGAAACTGCAAGCCGAAGAAGAAAAGATTCGAGCCGAGCGAGAAAAGGTCGATCTCCAGCGTGCCATGGACAGGGACGTGATAAACAACGCACGCAAACAAAAAGATCAGCTTATCCAAGATTTCTATCGGGATATCATTGCGCAAATCAATCAGATGATCCAGGGCGTCTGTACCGAAACGTTGGAAAGCCTGGATGAACATGAAGGGGTATTGCGCGGCCCTGTTTCCGTCAGGTTGGGAAATCTGGTCAAGCGGCTACGTAACCTGAATTTTATTGAGGATGAGCAGATCGAGCATCAAATTAGCAGGCTGGAGGCTGTGCTGCCTACACCATCACAACGAGAAGAAGCTCGGCGCGGCGTCGCTCGGATTGAGACCACTGGCATTCGCAAGATCGTCCAGCAGATGAACCAGGAGGCAGAGGCGACGCTCCTAGAGCTAGGTATCAGTCCAGTGCAACGAACCCACCGAAAGATTGCCGATATGGCGCCAGAGGGAGGGCTTATAATAGATGCACCCCGACGGTCACGTCCGGGAGCACTTAACCCGGACGGTAGTGCTACGGAGGGAACGGGAACCCGTCGGCGAGCCCGCAGCTCGATGAAATTATAAAGAATGAGAAAGGAAGGATCGTATGATGCGCCACCTTTTTCAAGCGTATTCGATGACAGAGAAAAAGGTGAAGATCGTATCAGTCGAAAAGCATCCGGACGACGAGAAAAGGAGAATATATACCATGACGCAGATTATTATCGCAGGGCAAGGCGGCCAGCGGAAAACATATTGTGTCGAATGTGCTGACTCAAAGCCGGAAATACAGGTCGAGCTTGAGAAGGCAGATGCTCAAGATGAACTGGAAATTTCGGATCAGCCAGAGGATGCATTGGGCGAGGAGTGTGTCAGTTGCCAGCGGACCATTGACCAGGTACGGGCGGAGACACGTCTGTATCGTGTCAAGGCAACCCTAACCATTGAGATCGAAGTTGATGTGGAAGCGAACAGCGCCACAGATGCCCAATACGCGGTCTATTGGGCGCTCCCAACACTGGCCTTGCCAGAGGATGAGATCACGAGCGCTATGAAAGAGCACATTCCTGCAACGCAACAGGCAACGGTCAACGATTGGACCTGTGTGGTTGAACCGGCAAAAGTGATCCCGCCAGAACAAAATCTTTTTGTCACTCCTACCCAGGAGCGTTTGTGTTACTAAAATTTTTCAAAAACTTTAGATCATTCAGACCACTAGTAAAAGGAGTAGAAAACCATGGACACCTTGTATATCTGTGTGGAGCCGGGATGCGCATACACCTGTCGCCAAGAAGCTGGAGGCATCTATCCGGCAAATGTCCCAGTACACCACGGCAAAATCATGCAGCCGCCCTATGAAGTCCCCGGAGATTGGGTAAATATCATGGATACAGCCAATCATCGAGTGGTTGTCAGTTCTGGTGGTGTGCTGATCATCCCGCTTGAGGCCATTGAATATGAAGAAGAGAAACGGGCAAAAGATCCCGGAGCGCTAGTGGGCTATGATGAATGCCTGCAGCTCTCATTTGAAGATGCCATCCGTTTGCATGAGATCCTGGGCGAGCATATCACCCGGATCAAACGTGAGGCCCCCTTTGTTGATACCTATCATGAGCGGGCTGCACAAGCTCTGCTAGAAGCCTTTGCCCCACGGGCTGAAAAGCTTTGTAGGCAGGGGAAATACTGGTGGCCTGAAGTGAGGCGCGAAGCTTATCTTCACCTCACTCAACTCATGGTTGAAAAAAGTAACGAGGTGATCAACCAGTGGCGCGCACAAGCCATTAATAACGATGGATACCCCCAAGATCAGCAAGAGAAGGAGCTACTCCGGCATTTTGCTGTTTTATACTATCAGAAATATCCTCAGCCTGTCAGAGAGGATGACGAAGAAGAAGGGGGGGAGACAACGAATGGAGAGTAGCACCAGGGACCAGCAGAACTCGGCGATGATCATGATGATCAATGAATTTATGAGGAAAAAGTTATGATAGAACACGTGGTATTAGCACAATCACTGATCACAGCGGAACAACAACGCTTTCGTGGCGTCTGCCAGGACCCTGAGCATGCCTACCAACCAAACCATCTTCCAAGATTGGAACAGGAAAACAGGCCAGAGAACGTTCGTCAGGACCTGGGATATGATTCATAGCGAGGAGAAAGAAAAGCTGCTCATCGCACACGTTCTCCATTGGCCTATTCTGCTCTCTTATAAAGTCAAGGCGCAGATTACCATTGAGCTTGAGATCGGCCTGGAGGCCGCCAGCGCGACCGAAGCGCAGTGTGCTGTTACCTGGATGCTGGCAAATATCGACTTTTCAGAGAGCGAAAACGAAATCGAAGTGGCACTCGAACACAATGTCCCGATGAGGGGAGCAGGTACACATCAATGAGTGGACTTACCGGGTCGAACCAGCGAAAGAGATCCCTCCAGATCAAGATCTCTTTATCTCTCCCACCCAGCAGCGTCTGGGCTATCATTAGAGTATCTCTGGTGAAAGTTAGCGGTTTGTCAGAACAAACCGCTAACTTTCACCGGTCGCGATTGATAACTGGTGGGGATAGCAAGTGTGAGGATAGTATGAAGAAACTGGACAGTTTAAGAAAGAAGAGATACAGTAAAAAAGTGTCTGTAGCTACAGACGCTCTCAACGCACAAGGAAAGGAGTCAGGAAGTATGGCCGCACGTATCATGTTTGTTGGTGGAGGGAAAGGGGGCACTGGCAAGACAACGACAGCGCAAAATCTTGCTGCCGCGCTTCTTGCGCAGGGGATGAAAGTGCTCGGAATTGATGGCGACGGGCAGGCAAGCTGGTCGCATCTCAATGGACTCTTCCCGCGTAAGGGGCGTCCAAACATTTATACTGCTGTGAAGGGCATCATCGACGAATTCAGAGCCACCGTCGCGATCTTTCATTTGCCGTCGGGCTTAGACTTTATCCCATCTTCTGCGGCACTCCATAAAATTGTTAGTGACCTGGCGAGTGTCGAGAGAAGCGAATATCTGTTACAACAGCTTTTGACGCCCCTTGCAGATCGCTATGACATCATCATTATAGATTGCCCCCCGGCATTGAACGCTTGGACAACTAACATTTACATGGCGTCGCACGAGGGAATCATCACCGTTCAACTCGAACCGCTAGGGATCGCCAGCGCGGGAGAGACATTAGAGTATCTCCAGGCGCTCAAGAAGCGCGGGCTCTTCCACAATCACGACCTTCAGATTAGTGGGGCACTTATCACAATGATGGATGCTCGCACGAGTATCCACCGGAGCCTAGCGGAGATCGCAGAAGAGAAGCTGGGTGAGCACGTCAATTTTTTCCGCACGCGGATTGAGCGCACGATACAGTTCCCTGAGTCGCAGTACTTTGGTCAGCCCATTGCCATCTATAAGAAGGACTCGAAGGGGACAGCAGCATATCAAGCACTTGCCGAAGAGGTTTTATCAAAAGCATGTATCAGCAGTGTTTCCAGTCTCAGTGTTCCTGCTGGATTTGCAGATAGCTTACTATTAGATGCATCTTCAATTGAAGAGCAAGTTGCCGAAGACGGCTCTGAGATTAAGTGGGAGGAAGTCAATGTCATCATTTAAAGCAAAAGTGGAAAAACAGAAGAGCGCACGGGCAGCCAGGAAAGAAACGCCATCAGGGACCTCTACGCCCAAAGAACCCGCTGAAGGTACGACAGAGCCGACGCCGGAGCAGGTTCCAGCCGTCACCGTCGCTACAGAGCAGGCATCCCCCAGTAGTACTGAAGAGTATTACGGCGAGGACCAACAGGAGGAGGTTCAAGGCAAGCCCAAGTTCGAGCGTGCGATCCCCCTAGATCGCATCCGCCCAAATCCTCACCAGCACCGCCAAACATTTGATCCCACAAAGCTAGAAGAGCTTGCTGCTGGGATGAGAATACACGGCTGGGTCGGTGGTGGTCTCCCCGTCCGCGCTCATCCGACAGAAGCAAACATCTATGAACTCGTCTGGGGAGAGCGGCGCTGGCGAGCTGCCCGGATGGCCGGATTGGCCACCATTCCTTGTGTTGTCTCTGATTATTCAGATAATGATCTCATAGAAAAGGGGCTCCTAGAAAATATCCAACGCGAGGACTTGAGCAATCTGGAGGAGGGCCTCGCATATGTGAGCCTGCTTGCCTTACGAACGGAGAGCGGGAAACCACGCTATTCTATAAGAAGGTTGGCTACACAAATTGGCAAAGATAAAAGTTATATTGAGGACCGCTTGCAATATGCACGAGTGCCCATAGATATCCAACAACTTGCTGAGGATCAACCGGATATCTCACCAAGGATCATCCGCGAGTTGGGCGAGTTGTCGAAGATGCTACCACCAGAAGAACGTGCACCAGTCATCGAGGGGGTACGCGCCGGAAAATTGCGCATCGAGGATGTGCGCGAGATCCGCCAAGACATAGCAGGTTCCAAAACTGTTTCTATTTCGACTCCCATCGACCAGCTTATAATACATCCAGGCGAAGAAGGGTATTCTCCGGAGAGCGAGCGACCGGTTACCGCGTCTGTAGCTACAGACATTCTACTGACCACGGAAGAGAGGACCTCGGGTATTGAACAGGAACCTGTCCAGCCTGTCGCTCCTCTATCACCTCCATCTGTGGCAGTTAAAACAGTAGACAGACCTTCTCCCACACTGTTAACACCAACCATTGTTTTCGAGAAGAGCCTCAAACGTGACCACGAAGCCATTGATCGTATACTGCTGCGATTGCAGTCAACAATGACATCTCTCACGAGAGATGAGCAGGCGGTGTTGGTCCGCTATCTCAAACGATGGAATGGAGGTATCAAGAGTCTCCTCCGCGAACTGGCAGTACCAGAAGCAGAGGAGTAGAGAAGGCACCTCCCCGCAGGGAGGTGCTGTGTTATCGAGAATTGGACAGACTTTGCCTGCGGTGTGATGACAATAGGAAAGAGGGAAAGGTAGGTATGGTCACGAGGACGAATGCATCGATAGAAGCCGTAGCCGCATTCCTTTACAATGTGGTTTATGAACAGGATGGTGGCGAAGGGTGGAAGCCAGAAGAGCCAGGATCTTATGATGAAGGGGCTTCATCATAGGGGCGCGGCGATCCTGCTGGCGCATGAACGCGATTTCGCGGATATCGCCGGCCGCCAACGGACGCTGCGCGCTACAACTCTCGGGTCACTCGCATGCGGACAGATTCGCGTGCCCTTCCTTGGCGCCATCCAGGTCCCACCGCTCGCCAGCAGATACCGGGACGGCCTCTACCACGTGGGCCAGCTGCTGCACTACATGAACCGTGGCCTGAGAATGGTCGAGTCGCACGTGCGCCTGAATTGCCAGCCCGAGATTGCCATCTTCGTCTGCCAGACACAGACGTGAGCCACGAGCTCGCCTGGGAGGGTGACTTCATGCCTGCTGCGTTTCGGCTGTAAACAGGTACGGATGCTGGATTTTGAGCAGCTTTCCACCCAGGCGAGCAACGTCCGGGCATTTTTTGCATTTCTCATCTTGTTTGAGTGCTTGATAAATATTGGCAATACGTTTCACAAAAAGAGATGATTCCATGTCAGTAAGAAGCTCCAGAGCATTCTCGGCACAAGCAACTGACATTTCTACTTGCCCCTCAGTCAGATGCGCGTCTGCCTCCACAATATCAGCGTAGACGTATCTTCGCCTCTTCTGAGAATTACTCCTATCTATATTTTCTAGCTCAGCTATAGCGTTTTTTTCCCATTGGAGAGCGATATATGCTTCAGCCTTATCGATGTGATACCACTCATCATTGACATGCAGAAACAAGGGATCTCTATAAAAATCGTGAGATTGAATCATCGACCCTGCCTGATCGATCATGCGCAACGCACACGTCTTTTCCTCTGCTGTCTGTGCGCAGTATGCCTGAACTAGCCCTAGTTCTGCAGCGATAGCGCTCATTAGTGGTCCATTTGTACCTGCGTGCTTCTGACTTTCATGAGCCCATTGTAAGGCTGTCTGGAAAGAGAGGGAGGCCTGCATGAGGTTGGTACGTTCCTGTATGCGATCAGCTTGTATCCCCCATATATCAAATTGAGCATATCCTTTGAGGTAAAGTGCTTTGGCTGCCAATCCATCATAGTGTTTTTCAAGAGCAAGCTTGACTGCTTTATCGAAATACGCGATGGCTGAATCGGAGTACCCCTGATCTCTCCGAATATTGCCATAGAGGATAAGATACTGGCAGAGCAGCAAACCTACCTGTTCACGCTGACCGGTACTACCATAGATGAGCGTCTCTTGCAACGTAGCGATCCTAGTCAGAATCTCTACCAGAGCCTGCTCACTATCACAGGCAGACCAGCGAGCCCAGAAAAAGTGTAGCCGTTGCCTGTATTCCTCTGAGTCCATCAAACTCATGGGCGAAGGGGCGGCGGGATGAGTCCCTTGAGAGAGTGAAAACGGAGTAAGTGCTGAGCGAGATAGAGAAAATGTAGATCCTACTATACCTAACATATGGTTTAGCAATTGGCGGCGTAATTTGTCCATGTCCTGGCCCTGACTCTCACCTAGGTCTTTTACAGCTGCTAGTATACCTTGTGAGACAGCCTGAGAGAGCAGAGAAACGTCAATCTGGGTGCCGACCTGTGATGGGGCTATAGCCTCTTTTTCAAGTGCTGGCATAAAGCCGAGTTCCTCGGCGGTCACACCGAAGAGAGCGCAGAGCTTCTCTTGATAATAAGGACTCGGAGTTTTATGACCCGTCTCCCAGCGACTGACGACATCTTTGCTCGTATCAATTTCAATACCCACGCGTTTTTGAGACCAACCACGAAGTTCTCGTTGATACCGCAGCTGCTTATTCGGTTTCCGCTCCTCGACTCCCATAAGAATACCTCCACAGCGGCAACATTTGTACGCAAATAACAGTATAGCAAATTGACCTCGCCGTGTCTATTGAGCATCCATCGAACATCTTTTGTCATCTAACGTCTACCCTTCTTCACAGAGAAGTAGGCTACTATAGGCCATAGATGACGATCAAAGAATGCGAAAGGAGCTTTTGCTATCATGAGTAGAAGTGATGTGGCACAACTGCGCCAACAGATTGCCAGAGAGAGAGAGGCCATGACGAATGCTCTCTCTGGCTACGCCATCACGGCACGGCACGATGTGATCACCAATAGATACAATCAGCTCGGACACTATCACGAGCAGCTTATTGCTTTGCTCGGGGAACAGGCCGCGATTGCAGTGGTGATCGAGGCACTGGAGCAGGCGGTGGAGTAATGCCTGACAAGCCCACCGTTTTACAGCTCAGAGAGCAGTATGGCTTTACTACGTGTGATCTGGCAAATATGGCCCACGTCGAACCCGATGATGTCTATTTCATGTTCGTAAACCGACCGGTCAGCCGCGAGGTGGCCACCAGAGTGCTCAAAGTCGTCTCGTTTCGCGCCAATGTTGAGTATACGCTGGAGAATGTTGACGTTGCCGTATGTGATGATGAGGGAGCGCGCGATGAGACAACGCTCGGATAGCGTGTTTGTTTGTGCCAGAGAGAAGATGCACAGCATTTCTATCGATGAGTGAGGAGGATGAAAATGTTTGCAATCGACATTGATAACACCATTACCGATCCTGCGTGGTTCGACTCTGATTTCCAGGCCACCGTTGAACAGTACATCCAGGCCAGGATTATTACCCGAGCGGATGTTGAAGGACTTCGTTTCCATCCTCAACTCTATCTGTTACCACAGGTCGCTCTGACCCATCGACCAAAAGCGCAGGCAGTCGAAACGCTCCAACAGGTAGCCGCTACCGGCTCACCGATTTTCTATTGTACTGCTCGCAATCACATCAATCCTGATGTGTGTCGACAGATTCATGCCAATACCTATACCTGGCTGGAGCAGCACGGGTTCCCTTTTTCAAGGCAGGTACAGTTTTTCTGGAACGTGGGGGATAAGCTCATCCATGCATTGGAAACATCGGAGCCACAGAGTTTTCTGGTGGACGATAGGCCGCAGGGACTCATTGAGGCCTATCACCAGATCGCCGTGTCTGATCCTGCTCTGGCTCTGCAGATACGAGAGCGCGTGACACTCATTGCCTTTGGATATACAGATGTACAGCAGTTCTCACGTTCCGATGTAAGAGTCATTCCACTCGAACATTGGTCACGCTTCGGCGAACTCCATCTCACCTTGGGATGAGTTCATAGATGGTCCGTTTCACATTACAAGAAAAGGAGTTTTTCATGGTGGTATCGGCAATCGCCATCGAGTCCCGCAAGGCAAAGGTTCTGGCAACGCAAGAGGCGATGAGAACATGGCCTCATTGGAACGAAGTATTCCTGAACTGTGCCAAGGAATCCCCTCTGTCTTTTGAAGCTTTTGCCCAGGCGGTTCAAACCGGGGATGCTTCGCGTGAGGCGTTTGAACAGGCGCTCAGAAACAGCCGCATGACGCAGGAAGCATTTCAAACGTTCCTCCCAGAGTACATCAAATTCATGGCGCTGCAGGTTGCATATAAAGATGTGGGCATGCTCAGCGACGGTGTGGACCAACTTTGGCACGCCCACATGCTCATTACCAGACGATACGAGGCCTTCTGCCAACGCTACCTGGGGTTTGTTCTCGGCCACCTGCCATGTTCGTCGTACGAACTGTACGGTGTGACCGTCCTGGAGGCTGGGGATAGCTGTCTGGCGAAATGTAATCCCACGACGTGCAAAAATGAGGGCGGCGGTGGCGGCTGTAAGCGAGCGCCAGATGAGCAGGAGGATCGGCAAGCGATTCAGCACGGTATCCTTCAGTCAGCAAGGCTGTTTGTCGAAGCCTACACCGAGGTTTTTGATGCATCGCCCTCGTTGGAGATCTGGAACCAACTATCCAGCACAAGGCGTTTTGCCACAATCTAATGTTCATCTCATCATTGCTGAGTACCATGGTTGGTACTCAGCTTTTTTTGTGCCTTTCTTTAATATGTGGTCCAACCAGGCTATGATCAGATACAACACATCCGCTCCATTACTATCCATCATCATCATGTGTGAATTGCCGAAGATGCCTGCCGCCGGCAGATCCAGTAATTCCGTGTGTGGCCACTCGCGCACGATCTGACGCACACGCGCCGCCAATTGCGCATATATGTGCGTTTTGTCGTTGAAATCAGCCAGGACAAAGAGCATACGGTTCTCCACTCCTCGATCGGTCAGTGATTCGGGCAGTCCGTGCGGTTCAAGCGCGACCACTGCCTTGACCAGATCGGGAAGCTGCAAGGCAGCCCGCACCGCCAGCCCTCCTCCCTGGCTATGACCGATCACGATACAGGGACCGATGCGCCGGATCGCGGCCTCCAGCGCCGCTTGTGCTGCCTCGCTCGTCGTCGTCCAGCGCGGCACGGTATAGCGCATCAGCATGTCGACGCTCGCCATGGGAAAGCGCTGACCGGCAAAGGGCTCACGGGTGAGCGGATCGCCCAGCTTGTAGACCGTCCAGGCCTCCGGTTCGCTGCGCAACAGGGGCTCCCCGGACCAGATGCCCGGCAGGCTGCACCACCCTGCGCGCCCTCGCTCGACGTTATCAATCACATACGTTGCGATCCCGGCTTCGAGCAACAGTTGGAGCCAGCCCGGTCGCCCGTCGGGCGTCGTCTCCCAGGTGGTCCCGGAGAGTCCTCCTCCATGGACGAGCAGGACGGGCGTCTCGAACCGCAGCCTGACCGGAATAAAATACTGGACGTAGGCCTGCTCCACGAGAAACGTTCCGTTGGGATTGGCAGAGAAGCCCGTGATCTGGTTCGACATGTTGACGAGATGTGCCGGCTGATCATGTATTTCAACCGCTCGGCCCCCCACGTAAAAACTCCCGAAATCTTGAAGCTGAATAGACATAGCATCCTGATCCTTTCTTTCGATTTTTTATCCTCGTGCTGGGAGCAGGGAACTCCGCTCCCCTTCCTGATAGGGGTTGCGCCAGATGGCGGCGAGCGCTCCCCCCGCGCGATCCAGGCGCGTCTGCGTCGTCGTGCGTGCCCGTAGACCGGCCTGCACTCCCACCTCACGCAGCAACCGGCAGATTTTGTCTTCCTGGCTCTTTTCGGGGACCACAAACAACAACAGCGGCAGGCTCTGTAGGCCCTCACGGACCCATGCCCGCGAACGCGCGTAACGAACGTAGGCCTGCAGTTTGCGTGTCAATCCGGCCTGCTGCATGGTGCCGGTGTCCCATTCGAGCCAGGCGCGGAGCTGCTGTCCATCCGCGAGCGTGAGTTGCCATTCCGCATCGGGCCGCACGTGATCTATGCGTCCGGAGTGGTGGAAACTACGCTCACACTGCCCGGCGAGCACCCACCACTCCATGCGGCCATGCTTGACACGAAGCTGCTGATGGAGCAGCACCAGGAAATGATAGACGCCCTTGGTGTGGTTAAGCTGGCGCTTCGCCAGCTCCAGCCCCTTGGGCACCAGGGCCATCTGCGGCGCTGGTTCAGCGGAGGGCGGTGCGTGGCCGGCTGCCGTCGCTGCCGTCACTGTCGTCACTGTCGACAGGCGCACGACATGGAGATGATGCGTGGCGGCCAGCAACCGCAGCCCGTGCTCCGCGACCGACCAGCGGATCTCCCCATCGGCAGGGTCTGGCCAGGAGTGCAGGCAGCTAAATCGTCGCAGCTCGCGCACATAGCGCAGCACGGACGACGGGTGCAGGCCGGTCAGGGCCGCCAGCTCGTCATTGGCGAGCAGTGGTGCCTGGAAGAGCAGGAACAGGAGGTCCAGGTGCCGTTGACCGAAGATCAGGCTGGAAAAGGCTAGCAGCTCCGCTGGAGAGGCGGCGCTTTTCATGAACGCAACGTGGCGCGCACGCGCCATGAACGCTCCCTGCACGACGCGTCGCCGGGATGGTTGCTCGTCTGATGTCGACGGTGGTTGCTGGTGAAACAGGGTGCCTGACTGGTGCACGTGGTGTTGGAGTGCTTGCACATCGTGAAGATGGGCAAGCAGATCCGGAGGCAGCGCCTGCTGATCGAGCGGGCGCAGGGCTTGGTCTAGTGTGCATGGTACGCCGGTGGCCAGTGTGCGCCAGGGCAGTTTGAGCCAGGGATTGAAGCGGCGCTCGCTCGCTGCGGCTGCGAGTGGCGCGGTCACCGTGATCACGCCCAGCAGCGGATCGGCAGCGCCCAGGATCGCCTGGGCGCTCAGCTGCGCCCGTCGCCACAGCTCAGCTCGTTGCCAGGTGGTCGTTAGGATGATCACCGTGGGAAGCGACTGGCGTGCTGCGCTTTCACGATCGTGAAAGAACGCCGTCAAGCGTTCCCGCATCAGGGCCTGCGGCATCAGCCCGCTATCGACGAGCACGAACGCACTAAACCAGCGCTCCTGGCCTCCTGCCTGCTCATCTTCCTGCGGTCGGGCGCGCCAGATGATACCGGCGTCTGCCTGCCAGCGTTCCGTTCGCTGACGGTACAGAAAATGATGGCGATAGTCGCGTTGCCAGTGCCACCGTACCTGCGCACGGCGGCCAGCATGCGTGTGCATGGCCGGGGCAAACGTCACCAACCCATGGAGAAAAGAGTCGACCAGGAAAATGGTGGGCAGACGGGGAAGCAGACGGAGCAGATCCTGCTCGCGTGTCCCCCAGCGTGTGGCCAGTGCCGCGGCACTCTCCGCATGAGCACGCTGTGCAAGCAGTGCCACCCCCTCCTGTGAGAGATGATACAAGCGTTGTGTGCCTGCTCCCTGAGCGGCAGGCGTCACCCATTCCACCATGTGACGCTCTTCGAGCATCGTCAAGAGCCAGTAAACGCGCGCTGGTGCCAATGCGAGCGCCAGTGAGAGTTGCGAAGCTGAGCAAAACGGGTAGCATAGCGTCCAGCAGAGGAGGCGCTCGGCTTGTTGCGCCTGTGTGGCCGAGCGGAACGCCAGCATGAGCGATTGGTCCTTCCTCCTCATCGTTCGCGTTCCTCGCCTTCCCATGTCTCCTCCTCCTCGCGCGCCAGCGGCACGCTCAGAATCCGGGCGGCCTGATCACGCAAGGGCGGCTCAATGAGCTTTTTGGGACCCCCCTTGCCATTGCCATAGGTCCCGCGTTTTTTGACGAACCCCCCATCATCTTGATTTTTCTGCTCTGCCTGCTCGAACGCACGCAACGCTTCCAGACGTTGGAGCAAGAGCGCATCGACCCTATCGGCAGGCCGCCCATAGTGTTGCTGATTCTGCTGGCGCAGGTACTGTGCTTGTGCCGCATCGCCAACCCCAGGCGGGTCGAGGTGCAGCGAGAAGAGCGGCAGGCGTCGTCCATCCAGAGACAACTTGGCATAACACGTGTAGTTATCCAGATTCGTGATATCCACCTCCTCAACGACGCCATCCAGCTCCGGCAGCATCATCTTGGCATCCTCGCCGCTCATATCGAAGGCGAAGAGCTGATCAACATTGGCCAGGACCGTCGAGCGCAAGGTGTCGGAGACTTTCTCCAGGTAGGCCAGCGACTGCGTGGCCAGGGCAAACGACCCGCCGTATTTGCGCAGTTCCGCCAGCATGGTCTGGTAGTCCGCACCCAGGAAGGTCTGAAACTCGTCTACAATCAAGAAATAGCGCCGCCGCTCCTCGGGGGCGATGGAAGCCTGTTCGGCCAGGCTCGTCTGGAACAGATTGAGCAGGGTCGCGCCGATGAGCGAGGAGATATCGGACCCTACGATCCCGCTTGCGGTAGACATGAGTAGGATCTGCCCTTGCTCGATCACCTGACGCAGATTGATCGTCGAGAGCGGCTGGCCTAGAATACGCCGTGCTGTGCGCGAGGAGGAATATTTCGACATTTTGTTAATGACGCTGGAGATGACCTCCGTCTGATAGTTGGGATGCATCAACTCGTAGTAATGTTCCCACCACTGTTTGATCGTCTCATCGCGCACCAGGCCGAGCACGCCGTGCCGGAAACTGGCGTTGCGCAGCAGCGGCACGATATCGAGCAAGGTATATTGCTGCTGGGGATCCATATCGACCTGCCGCTCGTTCACCTCGGCCAGGGTCTTGAGTGCGAACTCCAGAATATTCTCGGTGCGCGGGCCCCAGCTATTGCTCCAGATGGCTTTAAAGGTCACGAGCAGGTTATCGACGGCTTTGTCGCGATCTCGGCCGAGCGCCATGTCCAACGGATTGATCCCCGGCGGATGCGCGGTATCCGCCAGGTCAACCAACACGACGCGATCAGCCAGGCTGGGCGGAATGCGCCCGGCCAGCGTCGTCAGAAAATCGCCGTGCGGTTCGATGATCGCCAGGCCCATACGGTGATCCTGCGCTGAGCCCTGCAGCGCGTGTAACGAGGCCAGTCGGGCCTCGGCCAGATGCTGAAACAGCGTGCTTTTTCCTTTGCCCGTACTGGCCACAGCCAGCACATTGGCGCTCAGCGCCCGCGCGGGTAGGTAGACGGGCAGATCGTAGCCTGCGTGCAGCGAGTGCCCCAGACGGTAGCCCGTTCCATCGTTGAAGGCCAGTTCCTGTGGCACCAAGAGCGTGCGGTTCATCTCCTTGAAGAGCAGTGGGATGTCGGCCAGGTCCTGCGTCTGGGGCAGATGCCACAGCGAGGCGACCTCCGCGACGCTGAGCAGCTGCCGGGAACGACGAACGTCCTGGGACCAGCCCTGCCACCAGGCGAGCCAGCCAGTGCCCGGACGAACGACCCGCCTCGCAAACCAAGGGAGATACGACCGGGCACGGAAGAAGGCCCCTTTCGCCTGGTGATACTGCTGGTAGGCGGCCGCCAGGTGCTGAAGTTGGGTCTGGCGTTCCTGACGCAGCACACGCTGCGCACGAGTGAAGCGCACGCGCTCTCTTCTCGCGAGACGTGCCAGCCGTCGCTCTTGGCGCAGCCGGGTGGCCAGACGCCTTCTGTGCCATCTGCTCCAGATGCGGAACAGTCGAGCAGCGCGCCGGAGCCGTCCTTTCTCTGGATCGCCCTGGGCGGGCATCGGACGCACGCTCTGAGCCAGGCGACGCATCTGGCGCAAGGAGCGGACAGGTGCCAGGCGCGAGCGGCGGCTGAGCCGGGCGGCCCGACGCCGCTCGACCCACCACGTGATCCAGATGCGCAACAGGCGTCCGGCACGCCCGAGCCGTCGAACGCCACGCCAGAGCCTGCCCCGAGCGCTGACGGCATCCGGGCGATCGTGCGCCGATGCGGCTCGGTACGCCCGAGCCAGGCGATACATACGGAGGAGGGAACGGGCAGGAACCGAACGCACGCCCCAACGGAGGTGGATGGCCAGGGTGCGCAGATGGTGACGGGTGCGTGCCCGGCGGGCGCGGGGGCCAATGGCAATCAGGCGGAGCCGTGCATGATAGGCAAAACGCCGGGTCTTCTCATCCACCTGCCGCATGTCGTAGATCGAGGACTGCCCGAGACCGAGCGCGTGCAGGACGAGCCGAAACCCCAGCGAGAGCGCGACGATGCCACCAACCAGCCCCCAGAAAACGACCTGGATCGCCGGCGTGGTCAGCGAGAGTTTCCCGTGGAGTAGGTCTTCCCACCAGGGTGCCAGGCGGAGCAGGAACGCGGGTCGCGCACGCCAGAGCAGGCCCAGGGCGGCGAGCACGATCAGGCCCAGGATGACGGGCAGGCTCGGTGTGTCCATGCGGGTGATCCGTGCGCGTTGATACTGCCGTTGTTCTTTGTGGCGCTCCGGCTCCAGGGGATGTTCCACCGTCTTGCGCCAGTCGGCAGCCGACCACGCGGGTGTGGCCGGGACCAGGGCCAGTTGCGCAATGACCCGTACCTGGGCGGGCAGATGGGTCAAGGCCGCCAGAATCCCAACCAGCGGATCGGCCCCCTCTTCCTTAAGATCGCGTGGTCCCCATTGCCGCAACGTCTGATACGAGGCGGCTCCCGCCGTGAGTTCGATCACCGAGACGTCCTCTTCCACCTGGATCGGCAACGGATCGGCGGTGTCGCGCACCTCGGCTTGTGGATACTGCGCCTGCAGCTGTTTCGCCAGGTGGCGCAATGCCCCAGGCGTGGTGGCGCGTAAGAGAAAGAGTCGCTCCTGGGCCGTGCCGGCGATCTCCAGGCTGACGGGATGGCGGCGATCGAGAGTCAGGGTGTGCATGGTGGTTTCCAGGGCTGCCATGTCACGGCTGGAGTGGCTGCGTGGCGGCAGGATGGCCACGCAGGTACGCCCAGCGCTCGGTGGTGTTTCAGTACGCATGGTTCTGCGCTCCTTCCCCTCGTTCCCAGACAGTCGTGGCAGGACTGCCGCCGCTGCTGGCAGCGGGGATGCCGAAACGGGGAACGGTCGCCCCCTCCTCCACAGCAGGGGGCGACATGAGGGCGTGTCGTTGCTGTTCTTTTTCCCGTGGATCGGTGGTGGCCAGGGCATGTTCCAACGGATTGGCGTCGATCTTGATCCGGACGCGGCTGGCCCCGGCCATCAGCAGCGCCTCCTGTTTGGGCATCGTGAGCAGGAGGTGTTGCTCGCCGCTCGTCAACTGGAATTGTTTGCTCACGGCTTCACTGCTGATACGATCCTGTTTTTTGAGCACCTTGGTCGCCGCGTTGGCGGCGATGATGCTGCCCCATTCATTGGCAATAAAGCGTTCCGGGCTCTGTGTCGTCGTCACCAGGCGCAGATAGCGCTTGCGCGCACGACGCGCCAGGTCGGCCAGGAAGCGGCCTCCTTCGGGATGTTGGATCAAGCTCCACGCTTCGTCGATATACAAGACGCGGGGGCGCACCTGTGAGAGCACCTGCCCCCAGATGTAGTCGGTGATCAGCCACACGGCAATGGGCCGCAGCTCACCACTCATATCGCGCACGTCAAAGCACACCAGCGGCTTATGCAGTTCGACATCGGTTGGGGCGCTGAAGGGGCCCGCCAGACTCCCGGCCACAAACCGGTACAGCCGCTCTGCCAGACCATACTCATCCTTCCCGCAGACGCCGCTCACCAGCACATCATAGAGGTCGCGCATCATGGGCGCGGGCAGATTGTGGGTCCGGGGATCGGCAGAAATCCCAAACTTGCGATAGGTTTCATAACAGACGCGATCCAGCAGGCCCTTTTCCCGAGAGGTGAGCATGCTCGCGCCCGTTGGTCCTCGATCCGCCAGCATCAGGTCGAAGAGGGTGTGCAGGCTCTGCACCTTCTCGGCGAGCCGGTCATCGCGGGAATGCAGATAGCGTTGTTCGGCAACGTGCCTGTCCAACGAGCGATCCGCGACATAGGCGGCCAGATCCATCCCGGCGGGCAACAGGTCGAACGGGTTGATATGCTGCTCGGCCCCCGGTGCCAGCCGAATGTAGTCGCCACCCAGGGCCTGGCACAGCTCTTTGTACTCCTGCTCGGGGTCGATAATGGCGATCTGCAAGCCTTCCTGCTGGCGCAGGAGCAGCTCGCGGATGATCTTGATTTTGTTGAGATAGGATTTGCCCGCGCCGGTCACGGCTCCCACGAAGCGATGCGGGTTGTCGAAGCGTTCGTCCCAGTCGTCGATCGCCACCAGCTCGCCGCTCGCGGTCATGCCTTCGATGATCCCGTTGGGCATGAACAGGCTATTGGCGATGAATGGGAAGGCCGTCGCCAGGCTCATGGTATCCAGGGTGATGGTCCGCAGCACCTCGTTGCGAGCATGGGGCAGGCAGGACCGAAAGGCTTTGGCCTGCTCAAAGGTCGTTTTGCGCGCCGTCACAAACAGTTGATCGAGCAGCGACAGCATCCGATCCGTGCGCGCTTTCAGGGTGGGCAGATCCTGTGCGCGCACCAGGATATACAGGCCCACTTCGAGGATTTTTTCCTCGCCGGAGGCGAGGTGCGTCATCGCGTGCTCCAGGTCGGTGAGGGCGATCTGGGTGTCCGGGTCGTCCAGGCGTCCCTGCCGCCGGTTCATGCGCGTGGAGGCCGTGATTTCCGCGCGCTTGCGCAGCAGCCGGCGCATCATGGGTGCCGGCGATTGGGGATGGATGTGCAGCACCACATCTGAGATCTCGTCATGCAGGACCAACGGCGCGAACCAGCCCAGAGCCACTTCGCGTGGAAAATCGACGACGGCCAGACCACACACGTACTCATCCTCCTCCACGCACAGCCAGTGCGCCTGCTCCTCGATGCCACTGGGGGAGAGCACATCGACCAGGGACAGGTCATCAGGCGGCGGGAACTCGGGACCGCCACCGGCCAGCGTGACGGGTTCCGTGTGTGGTGTCGGCAGCGTGACGTCCCCGCTGCTCTTCGGTTCGGGCTTTCCCCGCTCACGGGATGGCCGGATGATCCGTGTGGGGCGATGGATGGCCGCGAGCGCGTGCGGGTGCAGGGGATATTTCAGGGCTTTCTGCGGCGTGAAACACGTGTATTCCAGCGTCATCAGCTCCTGCTCCGCCAAGATGTGCCCATGCAATCCCAGGGCTCCCAACTGGTGCAGGAGGGACTCCGTGCGCAGGTCCAGGTACTTGCGTGCCGCCTCCAGGGATGCTTCGCGCGCTTTGCGTTTTGTGGTGCGACCGAGCAGTCGGGCCAGAGTGGACAGGGAGAACGCGCCCTCACCTGCGGGCACGACGATATAGAAACGGCGCTCCAGCAGCGTCCGCTGGCTGGCCAGTTTCACCACAAAGTCCTTGTGCGCCTGTGCCAGGTGGTGGTGCATCGGATCGCGCTCGGGATCGTGCAGGATCCCCTCGATGCGGGCGAGATAGGGCGCCAGGTCCAGTTGTTGATTTTTGATCAGAATCTGCACGGGAAACGAGAGGGACTTGAGCAGGACACGAAAGCCTTCGACCAGCGTCGCTTGCTCCTCCTCACTGCGCAGGTGAAAATTGGTGCCGACGACCTCAATGATACTACAGTAGTCGCGGTGTTGTTCCGAGGCGGCAGTCAACACGAGCACCGAGCCAACGATCTCACGCACCGGCATGAACTGCCGTTGCACGCTGGGCGGACTCGCATGACGTTTCCTCTGCTTTTTTGGTATGTGTTTGCCGTCGTGCTTGTTGTGGTGCTCCCGCTGCTCGGGAGTCGGTGTGGTTGCCATTCATTCTGCCCCTTGTGTGAGAGGAGCGAGCAAGTGTGCCTGCCCCTCTTCCTGTTCCTCTGCGTCTGGCTCCGTGTCTGACGCGGCCGGGTCGCTGGCTGCCCAACGGAGGCTGTGCCAGATGAAGCGCCGGGGGGTGAACTGGTACTGCACGATTTGCAGGAGCCAGCGATCAACGCCCTGTCCTTGCACCCTGCCAAAGGTCACGACGAGCATGCCCACGACGATCAACACGAGCAGCAGCACCCGTGCCAGCATGCCTGGCAGACTCTGGGCCAGCCAGGCCAGGTCCGTGAAAACTTGATAGGCCAGGGCCCCAGTGATGATGAGCTGCAACAGTTGGCGCGTGCTGACACCGAACAGACCAAGCGAGAGGATGTGCTCCTGCTGGCGCAGATGGGTCGGAATGGTATGTGTGGGTCGGGTCATACGGTCTCTCCTGTTTATTGGCCGGTGGCACTCTGGGTGGCACTTTGAATGAGCGCAACAATGGGGTCCGACAGCAGCGCCAACACGAGCCCGATCAGTGCTGCATACAACGCGACGCGGGCTGACTCCAGGCGGCGTTCGTTATGGCCGGCCGTCGAATAAAGCACGGCACTCAACGCAAAGCAGACTCCCGAAATACTCAGCGCCAGGCTCACAATGTCGGTGCGCACCGTCGTAAAAAAAGCCTGCAATTTCGCCAAATTGGGATCGGGCGGAGCCGGGGCTGCGGCGTGAGCGGTAGACGATTGCGTTACGATAGGTGCCGTGGGCGCTTCAGGAAATTGCGTGGTCATCATCGGCAGCAGATAGACCCAGAGCGTCACCGACGTCCAGATCGTCGCGAGTGGTTTCATCATGACGGTCGTTCCTTCTCTCTTTGTGCCAGACGTCGTGTCGGTGGGCAGGTCGGGCCGCAGATAGCCCCAGACCGTGACGCCAGGATCGCCCCACAGGAACGGCACGCTCCCGTCTGGATGGACGGCAAACGTGTCGTACTGGACGTCGCTATTGGCATTGGCGTAGCGCACCTGGCGATCGCCATGGGCGTCGGGCGCACTGACTGCCGTCACAATGCCGGTATGCCCGGCATTGAAATCGGTATATTTGCGGATAATGACGATATCACCGGGCAGCGGCAGGCCACGTGGGGCGTCGGGTGCGCCGGCGGCAATGGCCTTCCAGCCTGCGCGATGTTTGTAATCGCCCCAGAGCTGAAACGCATTGTTTGAGGTCGGCATGGGGTAGACCAGCGCGTAGGCACCCCGTACCAACGACACACATTGAAACCGCTCTGGGGTCGTCAGACCCCAGACCATGCGGCAGTCGGACGAGTCCCCGTTTTGCGCGCACCAGTGCTCCGAATAGCGCGTGACCTCCTCGGGGAAACCGGGGGTTTTCCAGGTGTAGAAACAATCGGGAAAACGGCGGAGCGCGCCACACGCCTGATCCACGGTGAGGTGATCGGCGATCTCCTCGGCCCAATACACCACCGTGGCCGCCACCTCGTTGGGGGCGGCGCACCCCTGCGAGGGATGCGCCGAGGCACACGGGGTCGGCGTTGACAGCGTGGCGGTCTGCCCGGTCAGCAGTGCTTCAGCCGCCGAGAGGAGCAGGAACAGGCCCAGCGCGCAGAGCAGCAGGGCGGCCAGACAACACCCGACCACACCACGGAGCAGCGTCATCCTCTCGTCTCCTTTCTGCACACTTACAAGAATAACCGGGCAGCAGTGGTCAGCGCCGATTTCACTCCGTTGTCTATACGCTCGCCCGCTTTAGACAGAGATGCGGCATACGACACAGGAGCGAAGGACGCATTGGTTGCGCTCGTGGCCACGCCGGAGAAGACCCACTCCCGCAACATGCCAGGGAATTTGAGTGCCAGGTAGAAACAAATGACGGCCATCGTCAACCCGAGCAAATTGAGGGGTAGCTTGATGACCGAGGGGATCAGCAACTGCCAGAGCGGGGTGTTCTCATTATTCAGGAACTGCATGCCTAACGAGCACCCCAGGGCCACGATCACCGTCTGGAAAAACTGCACGAACACAGTGGTGGTTGTGTTGCGCAACCAGAGACTGCCCCAACTTTCCGTCAGAGGTAACGCAAAACATAACAGCCCCAGGGGCGCCATCACCATCAGAAAAATGAGCATGACGAGACGGACAAACATCGACCACACGAGGAACAGCACCAGAATTGTAAACATGAGCGAGAGCACGGCGAGCAAAGGCTCGCCCAGGAGATCAATGGTGACGAACGAGGTCACGATGTGCTTGAGGACATCCAGTAATGTCCGGCTCATCACAAAGAGGGTCAAGGCATTATTGCTATCGATGAAGAGTTGCATCACAAAGAGGCTCACCTGGGACGCAACAAATGCCAGGGTGGCACGCAGCAATGCTTCGCTGTACTCTGCGGAGCCCATGCCCAGTTGCCTGCCGAGCAGCGTGGCAACTACCGCCAGGACAAAGAACACACCGAAGACGGCAGCGGCAATTTTCTGCATATCCTGCGTAAAGGAAATAACCGTCGGATTGGCATAGGTGAATTCTTTGGGTGTCTGGAAGATGATGTTCACCTGAGACTGGAAAATCATTTGATAAAAAGGATTGATGGAGTCGTAGAACCCCTGTGTCGTCCAGCTGACAACATCGGTGATGCGCGTTTTGACCCAGCAGGAAGGGTCATTGAGAATGCTATCGTTGCAACCGGCAGACGCGCTGCGCGATCGACTGGTGGTCGTCTGCCCGGTGGAGGTCATGCCTGCCCCCATACCGGGATAGGTGGAGGTCTCCACCGTGGACAGGGCCGTCGCGGGCAACGGTGATGCGCGATGGCCGGTGCTGGGTTGCCCGCTCACAAAGATCGCCAACCCGATGCCCACACAGAGCGTGCGCCAGCAGAAGCGCGTGAAGCGTCCCTGTCGGGATGGCCGTGGGGTCGGTGGAAAAAGGACGGCCGACAGAAACCGCATCCATCCCCGGTTCCAGGCATACGGCTGCCCGGTCCCTCGATCCATCCTGCTCGTCTCTTGATTGCCTGTAGAGGCGTGTTGCTCGTTCATACGTTCCTCTCTGCTCGTATGCTCCACCACGCTAACACGTGGACTGGAGTTGCTGAAACTCTTTGCCCATGGCCTGATATTGCTGTTGAAGGCGTAGATCCTCTGGATGATATGTGGTGTAAGTCTGTTGGAGACCCTTGAGGGCCGCCTGCGCGGGGTGCATGGCATGTTCAAGCTGCGACACATCCCGCTTCCAGGGCTGCGGGACGCGGCGCACGGATGACGGCACCGGGGACGCTTTGACGGCCTGGACCGCCTGTTGGGTCTGCTGAAGCTGTATCGCGATCGACGTCTGTGCGGGATCGGGCAACAGGGTGTAGCCACGCTGATAGCTGGATTGGAAATCCCACAGGTCGAGACAGCGCCTGCTCTGATCGGTCTCTTGTTCCAGGTTGTCCAATTGGGTGGTCAACGCTTTGATGGTGGCCCGTCTGTCTTTGATCCCTTGTTCCAGCGACGCGCTCGTGACGAGATCGGGGGGATCGTCTACTGTTTTCGTGAGCAGGTCGACCTGCTGCTGGGCACGGATATGGGCCGGAAACGCCTGTTTGAGCGCCTGCCAATCGGTCGCGCTGATCCCGTACCAGGTCACAGCAGTGAGTGGCTGCTGCGAGTTCCCCTCCTCCAGCTCCAGCGTCTGGTCCGTTTTGATCGTTCCTTGCAGCGTACTGGTGGGGGTATCCTGGATCGTCACCTGGCTAGCATGCCTGGTGCCACTGATCGACAAGAGGCGCGAGTCAATCGTGTGTACATCGGGGTTCAGACGTTCCAAGGCCAGCGTCCCGGTCAGCGTGCCGTTGCCGCTGTCCGTCCAGGACAGATACTGGATCTCGCTGGCGGTCGACAGGACATAGCCATCGACACTGGACGGTTGCGACGTGCCGCAGGCGGTCAACCCGAAGGCCAGGACGCCCGACAGCGCCAGGATCAAACCAGGTAGCCATTTGTCGAACCAAATGGCTACCTTGGAGGATGAAAGGAAGAGGCTCATATAATCCTTTCTAGTTGGAGACCTGGTGGTTGAGCCAGGTCACGATACAGCTATTGGTGAACGGGGCCGTCACATGTAATGCCAGATCATGGCCCGTGTTTGGGACCAGCACGATCTGAAACTGAGCCTGGGGAGCATAGTAAGGGGCCTCCTGCTGCATGACGGTCGTCTGGCTGGCACAATTGGACCCCTGTGGGCCACAAAAAAGCCGGTCGTCCTGGCCGATGATGGAGAGGACGGGCACGGAAATTTGTTTCGTGATGGCAAAGCTCTCTGCGGAGGCAAAGAGCTGCTGCGCCTCCGCAAGCTCGCCCGTCGTGGTCGTCTGCTTGATCTGTTCATCAAAGGCCACGACCGCGGGATCATACACTCCTCCATAGAATGATGCAGCGCGGGTGTTTGGCGCTGTCGTCAGATAGCCTGCATCCAGTTGATCAAAGCGGTGGCTCGGATCGCTTTGCGCGGGAATAAACTGCAAGAGGGCGTTGGCGGCTGGATTGGCCAGATGAAGCACCCCGGTGAGAACCACCCCGTCCACGTCGTGATACTGCGCCGCCTCTTTGGTCGCGGTCATCGAACCGAGCGAATGCCCCACAACCACGATGTGGGTCGCTGTGCCAGGAGGGAAGCCCATTGCGCCAGCGCGAACCTGTTGAATCAGTTGATGCAGCACAAAGGCATTCGCATCAATCGTGAGCGCTGAACTGGCCGGGTGCGAACTGCGGCCGATGCCAATACGATCGATGGCGAGCGTCGCGTACCCCGCCTGATTGAGTGCCCCCACCGTCGAGTAGATCTGTGGCCAGTCGGGATGGCTTGGCCAGGCGGGATCAAGCGTGCGCGGATCGGGCCAGTCAAAATAGTTGTGGTCATAGGTGGCCCCGTGCACCAGGATAACGAGTGTCTGAGTCTGGGATTGTGTGGGAGAGCACAGTCGTCCGTAAATCGTATTGTCTGGTAAAGGATCAGTAGAAGACAGCCCAATGTGAGTAAAAAAGACATCCTGGCAGCGTGACTGTCCTATCTCCGCTCTGGATGAAGGGAACGGGGAGGCATAGGCTGTCACGGGCACCGCTGCCAACAGAGGCATTGCTGCAAAAAAGAACGCAAGCAACAACACCACTCCACGGATATGCACAGCATCGCGAATACGCATCATTTTTTCCTTTCCAAATCTGTTATTCAAATCATTTCAGATGGACCAACAAGGGCCTTGGGGCGTGTCTCATCCCGTCTTTTGGCCGTTGGTCGTCGTGAACAGGTGCGGCCAGACGCAGGCCGGGGAACCGTTCACAGAACAGTTCCAAAACAAGCGATATCTCCGCGCGTGCCAACGGCGCGCCCAGGCACACATGTTCTCCGTAGCCAAAACTCAAGTGAGAGCGCTCTCGGCGCGGGAAGATAAAAGACTCGGGATGAGGCCACCACTCATCCCGATTGGCGGATGAGAGGAGGAGGGCAAGGCATGCTCCTGCCGGGATGGTCACCCCGCCGACCACGGTATCCTCGGTACAGGTCCGGGTGAGGGTGGGTATGGGTGGATGCAATCGGGCCGCCTCCTCGATGGCAAAGCCGATCAATCGTGGAAAGAGGCAGACCTGGTCCCAGCGCCGCGGCGGCCGCAACAATTCATAGATCACGTTGGTCAGAAGCACATGGGTTGCTTCATTCATTCTCAGCAGATACAGCAGCGAAGAAAGAATTTCTTTGTCGTTGCAGGTCTCGATCAGCAGGGAAATGACATCTTTTTGGTGATGGGATGATGATTGAGAACGGCGTCGTGCTATTGCCGCCAGGAACACGGGACGGAGCAACTGCCAACTTGTGCGCTCGGGTCTGACGGGCAACGCTGGATGGTAGCGCTGAATCTTCTGTGCTTCCTCGGGGGTGATGCCTCCTAGTTTCCCGAGCACGAAGGTGGAGAGTGGCACCACGATCGCCTGGATCAGATCAATCGGTGGTGTCTGCATACTGACGCGATCAAGGAGCTCAGACAGAAACTCGCGCATCGAGGGCCGCAGCGAGCGATAGAGATACATGTGAAAGAGCGGCTCCAGGCTCGCTCTACGGCGACGATGAGTCACTCCCTCCAGTTCTGCAATGGTTGGGGGGTCACTCGGCCTCCTGAACACAAACGTATCCGCACTCGAAAAGACCGCCGGACGCTGCAGCACGTCTCGGATGTCTCGGTCGGCCATCACTATAAAAAGGTGATCTGCGACGTGCCTTACTGGTGTTGCATCCATTTCAATGCTCCTCTGTACGATGATCATGGGCTACGGTTTCTTCACCCCTGTGGCAGGATACCGACCCTCCCAGGGGCGAATCTGCTCGAAGAGCCGTGCGAGCGCCAGGACCTCCCGGTCCTGCCAGCGCCGCCCAATGATCTGCATGCCGATCGGGAAACCATGCTCGGTGAAGCCAGCAGGAATACTGATGGCTGGATGGCCGGTCTGGTTGATGGGATGGGTCAATGCCCAGCCAATGCCGGGATCAACGGCCACGCCATTCACCGAAGTCGGACCAGTGGTGCTGCCGTCGTCTCGATTGGGAATCGACACGATGCCAACGGTTGGAGTGATCAGAAAGTCATGGGTTGCCAGTACATCCTCAATGCCGCTCAAAATACGTGCCCGCTGGAGAAAATCCGCGTTGCGAAACGCGCGGGCCGAGAGCCCGTCGGCAGGTGTGAGGGTGGCCAGAAACGCCGGATCAAGCTCATCTTTGTAGGCATCCAGGTCGATGTGATCGTTCCAGGCGAAAAAATCCATGACGCTGCTGGCGTTGAGCACCGCCATCTGGAGATTCCAGAGGTCACTCATCTCCCGTTGATCGGGAAGTTGTGGGGTAACTGGCTCCACAGACAGCCCACTATGTACCAGATCCTGTACGGCCCGATCAAGGACCGTGCGCACCGTCTGCGCGATGGGATAGCTTCCCAGGTCGGGACTGTAGGCGATGCGTTTGCCCGCAACCGAGGGCAGCTGACGGAAATCCAGGCGGTCCGGGAGCGAAAAGGGATTGCGCGTGTCCGGCGCGGCCATGAACTGCATCATGAGGGCAGCGTCGTCCACCGTCCGGGTCAGCGGCCCTGGATGCAGAAACGGCGTATGGGAGAGGAAGGCGAGCGGGCCTTCCGCCTCGGGAATGCGCCCGAAGGTTGGCTTGAAGCCCACGACGCCACAGAATGCCGCCGGGATACGCACACTGCCACCGGCATCGCCACCGGTGGCCAGCGGGGTCAGCGAGGCGGCCACTGCCGCTGCCGCGCCGCCAGAACTGCCCCCGGCGTTTTTGGTCAGATCGAAGGGGGTGCGCGTGACGCCATAGGCATAGTTATCGGTCACCCCCTTAAAGGCAAACTCTGGCGCGTTGGTGACCCCGATATGAATGGCCCCCGCACCGAAAAGCCGTTGCAGTTGTCCACTGGTAAAGGGGAGTGTGTAGTTGAGGCGCTTCAAAACGCGGCACCCATGCGTCGAGGGGACTCCCGCAACGAACTCAAAGGCATCTTTGGTCGCTAGGGGAAGGCCTTCCAATGGCCGGGCGGTGCCATGCATATACCGCGCCTCAGCAATTTTTGCCTGTTGGCGTGCGTACTCAAAACGGGTCCGTACGAAGGCATTTACGAGTGGGTTCAGTCGCTCGATACGATCAATGGAGGCATCGATCAATTCGACTGGTGAGAGTTTTTTCGCTCTCATGTGTGATAAGAGCGTGGTGGCGCTTTGTTTGCAAAGCGTCTCTGTTGCGTTGTCTTGCGGGAGTTCTACCGGACCTGGATCATTTGGCAGAGGCAACGCGCTGCCGGCGGTAGCGACCGCGACTGACTGGAGTAACTGAAGCAGGTGACGCCGTGAGATCATCGCTAGTCCTTTCTGTTGTGGTGTGTGTGGCGAACGCAGCCACAGAACGACGGTAATGCCGTTACCGTTCCGTGTTCCCCTGGAGCAGGTTCTCCAGCCATTGACGTTTGATGCGATAACTCTGGCGGCCGGTGTGCGGAAGAATCACCACATACATAGGATCAATAGCCCCGCTCCGAACATGCCTGCGGATCGTGGTGGTGTCGAGACGCAGGTACCGGGCCACCTCGCCGATGGTCAATAACTGGTTATCTGTCATCGCTCATTCCTCATCGCCAAAGATCACGATCCCCTCGCCACTCTCGGGCACATACACAGCGCCACTGCTTGACGCCGTGACACTATGCGATCCGGGCGCAGTGGCAATGCGCTGCAGGAGACGCCCATGCAGATCGGTGACGAGCAACGCCGATCCTCGGGTATCCCCGGAGGCAGCGAAGAGAAAATATCGCGCGCTGGCAGCCACAAAATCGCTCCCATTGCCGAAAGGGACCTGGACAAAGCCGCCTCCAGGGAAGAGCAGCGGGTTCCCGGCGGCACAGGCGAGGGCGACCGTGCCATCAGACGTTGCCAGCCCAGATGGATCACAGACGTACGGGATGGCATAGGTATGGATGACCCGCTGTGGCGACAGCTCGACAAGCGCTCCATATGGGTAGGGGGTTGCTGGCGTACCGCTGGATTCGGCGGACAAGAAAAAATGGTGGGTGAGCGGATCGAACCGGATATCGTCGAGCCCACGGATGCCCTGAGCCGTGGTGAACGACACCTTCTTCAGGATTTGCAACGGCCTGGTGCTCAGGAACGTGACAAACGAATCCGCAGGTGCAGAATTGACGACGGCCAGCACCTGGTCTTCGCCGTCCCAGGCCATGGCGTCGGTGCGCCCCGTTCCCCCAAGCCACATTTTTTGTACAAGCTGCGGATGTGTCGGAGACTGGACATCAAAGATCTTGATGGTCCCATCGCCGTCAGACACGGCGATCTCCTTCTCCTGTCCAATGCCAAGCACATGGTTGGGGCCGTTGTGATCGATGCCCATGGAACTCAGGCCAGCAAATCCATGGATGAGACCAATTTCTTTCCGTGTGGACAAATCAAAAATATGCACGGCAGCGTTTGTCGTATCCGTCTGATAAAGACGGTGGGACAACTCGTCAACATATCCTCCATCAAACCGCCAACGGATGCCAGGAGCTGGCAGCGATGAGGGAATCAGCAGGCCGTGCTGCTGCATGAGCGTGGTAGCGGCATGCGCTCCTGAAGCGATGAACGCGGCACACAGCGTGATCACGCAGAGCAAAGCGCCAAGGGCAGGGTAGAACCAGCTATATCGAGAGAGAACCTGACGCATGTGAAATAATCCTCCTTCTGTTCCAGTCCGGAACCTCTTCAATCAAGAAGAAGGATACCTGAAGATGAGGAGTCAAAGGAAGCTTTTTTTACCCCAAATTCAGGGAAACATTACCCCCAAATTCAGGGTAATGTTTCCCTGAATTTGGGGGTAACGAGTGGAAAATGAGCGGACAATTTGCCCGCTCATTTTGATCGCGCCAGCTGATATCCCAGTCCCTGTATCCGGAGGATACGGAGACCCATTTTTTTGAGACCTGGCCTGACACTAGGCAGGAGTTTTCGTTGGATCGTTCTCGGGTTAAACCCCCGTTTTATTAATTCTGTATCTTCCACATACTCCGGATACAGATTTAATAAAAGATCTATGAATTGTATCTGAGACGTGTTCCAGCGTTCTTCAAAAACGACTAAAGAGTCTCTGATTAACGCAATAGTTCCCACATCCTCATTCAGATAGATAACACCATCATCCAACAAATCCACTACTTCGAGATGTCTGATATGTCTGATCATGGTTACGTCCTCTTTAGTATAGCCATGACATTTTGCAACATTTAAGAACAATGTTGTTATTAATGTTGCCTGGATCTCACGCTGGTGCTATACTGTGAACACCCCACCGAGAGATCACAACCCGAGGGGAAAGAGCTACGCCAATACCTCTGTTTCCCCTTGGGCTACCTGGATTGCTGAATATCTCCTTTCTAGTCCCGCTCTTCGTGAATCAATGACCCTGCTCATTGTTTCTTCTTTCCCAACACGACCGAGCAAAATATCCCATCTTGCCTAGTCGTCTGCTTGTATAAGCACTTGTAAATCTAGCACCCCTAGTATAAAATGTCAATGTGTCTATCAGATGAACGACATGCTGTCATTATCCATAAGAGGGGGGTAGGGAATATGCCATCCGGCGAACCAGAGCCGATAAAGATAACTTGGAGAACGTTTCTCGGAGACGCTTTGAAAAATGAGGTGGTGAGAGAAAGACTGAGAGAACTTGTCACCGATCGCACCTGGACACGGTATGTGAATGGGGAGACAACGCCTTCACCACACTTGTTTCCCGTTATTGCGGGTAATCTTCCTCATGAGATGCGGGCAAAATTTATCCAGCTGGTGAAACAATCGTTCCCAGAGATTGTGTTTCCATCTCAGTCTGATGAATATGGTATACACATCCCTCAAGCGTTTTTAATCAAAATGATGGAATCGTATGCCGTGACAGCAAGAAGTCTGCAACGATTCACCGGAACTCGTCTACCAGCCCAACAATTGGAGGCGATCCTCTACAGTCAGTGGCATGAACCATGTGATATTGTCTTAGCGTCGTTGATTTCGCACAGACACGTTGAGTTCGAATCTTTTTCCCCTAGCAAAATAGGAATTACCTATGGCACCATCCAGGAACCCACTCTGGAATGGTTGAGCATGAACGTATGCAAAACCGCCAAGGAAACAATTATCAATGATGTTTTGAACACACTATACTCTTTTCATGAAAAAATCGGTAGTATCGCTATTTTTCCAATATTACGGTCAGGGGATGTTGCTGGTGCTTTGATCTGCACCAGTTTAAGGAAAAACTTTTTTGATGCAGAAAAAACTGAGCTCTTGTCTCGATACGCTTTGTTTTTCGCCCTAGCCTATCGGGACAAAGATTTTATCGCGCCCGACACAATTGTCATTCCTGAAGAGAGACTCCTCACCGTGCAGGCCGAACGCCTTGCACAAATCCAGACCCGTTATGTAAATGATGTAAGATCCTACATGATTTTACACAATGTTGGTATTGAAGAAGCCGAGGAAGCAGTTTTTCATGCTATTTTTGGAGGGAATCATGAGTAATGGTAATGAATCACCAGACCGGTACATTTTTGGACGTGACGCCAATTGGCGAAGGGGGGCGGACGAAGTAACCCGCCTGGTAGTACAAGAAGCTTTTCTTCATGACCAGCTGGGCCTTCTCCCCCCATCGATCGAACACATGGATAGTGTGCCCAAGCCGGTGGTCCTTGATCTGGCCTGTGGGGTGGGTGGATGGACACTCGAAATGAGTACCCGGTATCCAGAGGCAACAGTCATTGGGATCGACCGATCGACAAGCCTCATCGAGTATGCACGGGGGAGAGCCCGTGCATCAAACGTCAACGCCCTTTTTATCCAGGGGGATGTTTTACAATTTCCTCTCACAATCCAGGAGCAACAGGTTAGGGAAGGATCGGTGGATCTTGTGCATGCCAGGTTAATTGCATCATTTATGCGATGGGACGCTTGGCCCTCGTTCCTGCAGGAATGCCGGCGCATGCTCCGACCAGGGGGGATCATCCTGCTCTACGAGAGTGAACTCAGTCACTATGATGCAAGGCGATCCCCGCATATGGCGGAATTTACCGCCCTGATGCACGGCTCTCTCCACGCCTCACAGCATAGTTTCGGGGGCCCATCACACTTTGGAGTCACCACCGTTCTTCCCACGTTAGTGCGCGAGAGCGGGTTTGAGATCCTAGAGAAAAGGCCGTTTTTGGAAGAGTGGTCGTATGGAACACACCTCCATGATTCAGTGACCAAGGATTTCGAGGTCGCGTTCCATACGGCAAGGCCTTTTTTGCTCAACATTATTCCGGAACAGGATTATTCCCGTTTAATAAACGAAGCGACGCGCGAAATGCACGCGCCAAACTTCGTGGGCGCCTTTTTCTCGTTGCAGGTCAGCGCCCGCAAGTCATAACGACTACCCCAAAAGGCCCTGGAGTATTGCCAGGGCCTTCCTCATACGGATACGATCGTTCCCCATCCATGCATCGCTCCAGCTGGGAGCGCCCGGCGTTTTCCTCATCACGGGGTAGCGCTGTAGGGTAGACGGCTGGCGGGAGATCGCGCGCTGGTATCCCTTCAGCGTACGCGTGCTCATCCAGAGTGAGACAGCTCTCTGGCAGGAGCACACGCGTACGTACACGTGGGGCCAGGCAAAAGAGGCGATGACCACCCTGGCCCAGCTTCGTCGCGAGCCGTCGCCGTGTTGGGTAGTCATGAAGTGCGAGCTGCGCGGCAAGCACGGCCGAGAAAAAACGGTGCTCTGGTATCCGGGCCTGTAAATCCCAGAATTACGTGAAGCCGAATCTGTACAATGTAAACGGGAGATTTCCTCTCATTTCAGCGAAAATCTCCCGCTTACATTCCTCAAATTTCTCCCATTCAATCCTGGGATTTACAAATAACATTGCTGATCGAAAGAGCTGGATAGCTCAGAAGCAAAATCCTCACTACTGTGATGATGATCCCGTTCCGTCGAACATTCAGCCAATCTACCAACAAGAGAGAACCACCCGCTTCATTGCAGCGTTGCACGCGAAACACAATTCATTGCCCTCTTAGCGATAATATGCCCTTTGCACGAGTAGGCGGAAAAAATGATAATTTGGCTCGACGGTTTGAACAACCAACTCAGCATAAAAAAAGGTCGGCACAACAGGGATTTCATACCCCTGAACGCTAATTCGCGCTGATTGAGCAGGGCGACCAGAGAGTTCTTGAAAGAAAAAAATCTTTTCTCTTTCTTCTGGTTTCATAATTTTGTGATAGCGTTCGCGCAACCATTCTGCAAATTCTTGTGCAAGTGCCCAATCTGGTAGGCCGATGACTGTTTTTGCTTGAGTTGATTGCAATGAGGCATGGAGCGTTGCCACTAGCAAAGCATCAGAAGGCAGAGTATCATACAACGTTTCTAGCATGAGATCCCCACGCAATTGTGTTTTCATCGTGACCAGGGCGTTGCTATAGCGCTGATAAGCTGCCTCAACCTCTGGGTCCAAGATACAATGCTGCTGCTTGTGCAGACGTTCATGCCAGTCTTGAAATGCTTGTTGCAAAGAAACTGGAAATTCGGCAATTTCCTTCTCAAATCCATCTCGTACACGCTGGTCATCAAGGATATTCATCAACATGCTCCTAACAGCGATCACAAGCGTTAAACCAATCCTTTGTCCATCCCTCACAGTTCGTTGTTGCCCAACAACGGGGGCTGTACAGCACTGTCCAAGATGCCAATTTACTACCTTTGATATCTTGAAAAGCAAATACCTGGAGGAAGATGCCTCATCCTACAATGACCCGCAGATTTATGCAAGTTCCTAATATTGATATTCTTCAATTGTCAGAGAGTTGGTGTATTGATTTTCTCCAGGGAGGAAGCACTTCAAGAGGGCGCAATGGTGTAAATCCCAGGATTGAAAGGGAGAAATTTGAGGAATGTAAGCGGGAGATTTTCGCTGAAATGAGAGGAAATCTCCCGTTTGGGTGTAAATCCCAGAATTCTGTGGGAAATTTCTGTACAATTAAGCGGGAGGATCAGAGGGCTTCGATGCCCTTTTTGTATCTCTGGCTTGCGAGGATCTCCATTCTGAGCAATCAGGTAGCAGGCGAGGAGAGAGAGATTGTAGTCTTTCACGGGCCTGGCGGCTCCCTTGCCGATCTCGATCAATTTACTAGCGTCAGTAAAATGATCGCTCACACTGCCAATTGCTCGTTTCTTTGCTGGCTAAGGCTGGTGGTCATTGATGGATCAGTCGGCCCGGATGAGATGGAAGACGTTGGCGAGCGGCTCCATGATGCTGGGATAGCTGATGGCGAGGAAGGTGAGGGTGGCCAAGATAATGTGGAGGATGTGCCAGACGTGCCCCCGCAAGAGTGGGAGCGGCGAGTACAACCAGTGGGCTTAGCACATCGAGTCGGAGAGGAACTGCTAACGCATCAAGATGCAGACCAAGATCACCGCGATTGTCCAGAGATCTTAGCCCTACTCTATGGGCTTTTCCAGAAACATCTTGACCTGGAAATTTTCATCAAGTGGCCGATGGAGCCATTGTTTCGACAAAAATGTGTCAGGTTATTTCCGTAAATCCCCTAAGTAACCCGCTATGATCTCACTGGCTTGCACCTGAGATCTATAAAATTGGCAGGTGTCGGGATGAGTGGGATCAAAGAGCACCGGATGTGTACTCTCTAAAGGACAGGCATCGTAATTTTCCTTGCTGGTAGATACCCTTTTGGTATAGCGTTGCTGAGTCTCTGGATGATGCCATGCGAATTCAAGCCGGTGCATCAAATTACCATCTTGGTCTTTCCTGTCCTCACGCCATATCACTGTTGCAGTTGCCTCTATTCCATACCGTGTGAACCAGGCGTGAAAGCTGGGGGCCACAACTGCGTCGATAGTGCGCATCTCCACAAAAGGGGATACCCCGGGCGCAGCGAGAATTATGCCCAAGCCAAATATCATAAGGGAGAATAGTTGAAATGTGAGAGGTATAAAGATAATTGCAAAGATAAACACAAGTACAGTAACAATACCTATTAGGTACAGCAGTAGAAGTGGGAGGCTTCGAAGAAACATCACCCGTACAAACCGTTTATTCAAAGCTATAAGATCTTTTTGTTTTGCCTCATCCCAGGACGGGTCAGACATATCCGTTCTCCTGCTCTTCCTCTCTCACTCATTGTCACAGAAAACGAACGCTTTTGAGACACCTCCGCAAGACAGGACCACTCAACCGGGTCCAATGATCAGATTCTGCTGCGCTGTCTCGACGACATCTTTCGTTACCAACTGCATCTGGTTGGCGACCAGGACATGCTCGATCTGAAGCATCAACCGTTCAATCAAGCGAATATTCCCCCTTGTAATGCGCAGAATAGTGGCAATCGCCTCCTTATCGGTAAAATCATCGGAAGAGGGCTTCACGCGATGACTCCAACGCTTTTCCAGAAAATCGCGCGTCTCCTCATCGGATAACGGCTCCATTTCATGAGCAAATCCGACTCGCGAGTAGAGCTGTGGAGCGCGCATTAAACGCTTTTCCAGGCCGGGCATCCCAAGTAAAACAAGGCCGAACTCACCTCTATCTGCGAAATCACGCATAAGCTCTAGACCCGCGTCTTTGAGCCTGTTCGCCTCATCGACAATCAGTAGCTCAATCAGATGAGAAAAACGGCGTGTGACCAGAAATTCTTCTCGGCCCTGGTGCCCTTGTGTGGCTGCTTCCACAAGATAGGAGAAAGCGGCAAACAAAGAGAGCACTTCTTTTTCCAGGCGTGCGACAGAAGCCGAAACGGGAGGCGTATACAAGACCGTTCGGCATTCCTGGATAGCCACCTCCAGAGGAACGGAAGCAAAGGTAAACGGTCTGTAGGGATACAGGGAGTCCATGGCACTGCGCCCCGTAAAGGTGATCAAGGATTCCGGCAAGAACGGCTTGAACAGGCTCCATTGCGCGTACTGTTTGGCAGACTCTGTTTTGCCGGTGCCTGGAGGACCATATCCCAGGCCGACGACACGAGATCGCCGACAGGCATCGCACATCTCCCTAAAGCGACGGTAACTTTTCGTCGCCACAAAGCTTGGAGGATTCCCCCCATCCTGGTCAGTCATTGATGTACCTCTTGAGCTTTGGCCGCGCTTCGACTGGCACGGGCTCCACTACCACGGTCTTTGGGGCAGCCGACGGAGCATGATGGATCTCCACATACCGATTGACCAGGGCCTCGCGCGTCTTCAGTTCGGCTCGAACCTGTTTGCGGCGCTCGGTTCTCGCCTTCTCAATCTCTTTTAAGGTCACTTTTTGATCGCTCAGTTCCGCGCACACCGCGCGGCAGAGGAATCGGTCCTGGTAAAACACATGGATTTCACCCATATCGGCAGGGTCGAATCGAATGACAACCTCTTCCTTGACGAAGGAAGCGAGGGTAATGTCCATGTAGCGGTGGTTCTGGAAATGAATGCCATCTTGCTGCACCTTGCGTGTCTTCGCTACGGTGAGCAGCAGGAGGTCGAGTTGTTCCAGGGATGCGGGCATCCGAGGGACAAAGCCGCCCACCTCCCACCGTTCCTTGGGTTGGTGCCCTGTTTCGCTATGGACTCGGTGATGGAAGTCAGAAAGGAGCCACGTCCGAAAGCGCTGCTCAAAGGCGGGCAGTGTGAGCACAGCCTCAGTTTCCGAATATCCCTTTGGAGCATATCCTGGCACATCTTGGAGAAAAAGCTGATCAACACTGCGGAAGAATCGCTCCACCTTGCCACGCCCGCGCGGCACGCCCTTTTCAGAAAACACTAACTCCATGCCGATGTCTGCTGCAACCTGTTCCATATGCTTGCTCGTGAAGTCAGATCCGTGGTCGGTGTAGAAGACACTGGGGATGCCACAGGCCGACCAATGGGGGTCTTCTTTGCGCCAAATAGCTTGACGGAGGGTGAGCGCTGTGGTCAGCGCAGTAGCTGGTTGGAAGCTGAGTCGGTATCCGACAATCATTCGGCTGTAATCGTCTTCGATAGCGGTGAGATACGGCTTGGCCGATTTACCCGCTTCATCCAACAGCCACACATCCAATGGAGTATGATCGGCCTGCCACATGGCATTGGCGTGGGTAGCTTCTCGCCGATAGAGTAAATCAAACTCCTCGCGATAGGCAGCCGCCCCTTGGTGAGCAAGGGTGACGAGGGCCGGATCAATGCTTTTGATAATCTGGCGAACTCGTTCATAGCTGGGTGGTTTCCATCCCTGGGCTTTGGCAATCTCAACGACTTGGCGATGAATAGAGGCGGCTGAACGTGGAGGGGTCTGCAACGCCAGTCCTTCAACCAGAGTGATCGCTTGTTCTGGGAGGCTGCGAGACTTGCCTTTGTCTGATCTCCCAGTCGTGACGAGTCCAGCTAATCCTTGCTCTCGATATCGTTTCACCCAGCGTTGGACGGCACTCTTTGAAAGGTGATGAGTCTGAGCAATCTGTGCTTGGGAGACTCCCTCTTCTAACGTAGGGCGCAATATTTCATAGCGAGCGTATGCTTCCGCTCGTTGCTCTTCAGAAAGCCCGGTCAGCGGTACAGATGCTTTCGCCATGATAGGTATCCTTCCCAATAGCAAGGCGTTGATCTCATCTCTTCAAAGTATACCTCATGACCCGCTGAATTGTACAGAAATCTCCCGCAGAATCTTGGGATTTACATCCTCGCCAGGATTGCTCCTTCCTCGACGTATTGCATTGCTGCTTCCAGGTCGCACGTTATATTCGCAACCTCACCACGATAATACAGTAAATCGACCTTTGGCAATGGGTCGATCTGTTCACCCATTCTTTTGGTAATATGGTCCAGGGCCTCAACCGCTTCTTTCGGCTGATTGAGATACAGATGTGTCTGACATCGGCCAAATAAAAAAATGGCATCCTGAAAAGAGGGCAATTCTGGCTCAGGTACAAGCCAGAAATTGCCCTCTGTCCCCCCCCCGTCCTGCGCTCTTTTTTCACTCTTTTTGCTTGTGAGCCACAACGGCCCACATGGTGAAGTATTGATCCCCAAGGCGAAAGCAGCTGAGGAGGAGTCGATCAGAGCCCCGTCCATAAAGATGCATGGCGGGGAGTCTCAGATAATGCGTTGGACCAGCCGTCTACATCGGTCCTCTTCACTCAGTGATGCATAATCGCCACTCTGGGTTTGAAAGAGCCCAACTTCTTTTCTGTTGTGCAGAAGCGTCTCTTCCGCAAGAGGGCTTTTCCAGATCCATGCCGTGAGGAAGGTCAAGGCCACGATGGCGAGCAGAAGAGCACTGACCCATCGTGGTAAAGAAAGGAGAAGTACCAGAATGATGGCAGCAAACAAGAGCAGCCCGCCTAGCCCAATCAGTCCGTTTCTGAGGCGCTTGTGAACTCGCCACTGCTGTTCTTGAAGGGCGACACGATCGAGCGCGGCACGAGCGGCCTCTCTTGCAGGGCGACGGGTTTCCTGTTCATAGATCTCCTGTTCCCTTCTGTGTGTCTCCTCTTGCCATCGAGTGGAGATGGCTACATCCACCTCCGTTTTCGTTTCCCCAACAAGGTGCTGGAGGTGTTCTTCATGGGTCTGCGTAATGGAATTGAGTTCAGCTATCTTTTGTTCTACTATATCTTGTAATGCCTGAACCCGTTTGCCCTCTTCCTCTTCATACTGCTGAGCATACTGCTGGGTGGTAGTCGCAATCTCTGCAAGACCTTGTTGTATTGCCGCTTTCACAACCTGATCGGCTTTTTGCCGTTCCATTTCATAGTTCTTTTTCGCCTCGGCCAAGGCCAGGGCGTGCATGCGGTTTTTTTCTTGCTCAAATGCCTTTTGCGCAAAAGCAAAGACGTGATTACGTGCATAGGCTCCTCCCTGGGTAGCTCCTCGTGCCTCCTCGTCTCTACTAATTTGATCGATAAGTTCGCAGTAGCGTTCGTACGTGATCTCCCCTTTGCAATAGAGTTCGACGTGATGCTTGATGGTCTGCTCTGCCTTTTGATCCAGAAGTCTTCCTGCCTCTTCGATAAACATGCGTGCTAACTCATTTCTCTGAGCATGAGTCTCATAGGTATTGTGCCAATATCCCATGGACTCGGTAACGCGTTTCAATCTTTTTACTGCCTTTGGATTGAGCAGCATGGATGCCTCCTCGACATCTGAGAACGACAAGAACACAGGTAGCAATTCCTGGTGTAGGATGAATAGAGTATAACATAAAATTCACATATTCAATAAGTGTAAATCTACCATAAGACGCTCCTACTGCCTCAACAAAGTAACCGCTATGTAACGTGATACCCATGCTATCACGGGACAGGAGAGGAATAGGAGTTCCTATTGTGACACTTCCTGCACAGCAATGGAGCCAATCAGGTGTTGAAAGAACAGGAGGTACGTCAAAATGAGCCACATTGGTCGGGGTCCGCGACGAAGGCGTGAGCAAAAAAATCGCCCTGCATCTCACCCGCTTCCAGCAGTTTATCGACCAGCACTATGGGCAGGAACGGATCTCCATGGTGCTCAAACGCGATGTGCTGCGCTGGCGGGCGCTGCTCGATGAGGAGCTGGCGTTTGCCCGCGCCACCACCAACAATCATCTCGCCTCCCTCTTGGGGTTTTGCACCTGGGTGCAGGCTCAACGCCCCGACCTGTTTGCGATGGGCTTTGTTCCCTACCTAGACACCTATCCAGGTTCTTACGTTCCTATTCCCTGGTATCTTGCACAGCATTACGGGAGCACCTCCCCAAAAAAATTATTTCAGGAGGTACTGACACTCACCAAAATGAACGTCAATAATTGTTCGTTCGCTGACGGGACCCCGATTACGCTTTCGTTTGCCCAGATGATCGGGGAGATCATGAAACATGTCCCCGATGGAGAGAACATTCAGCAGACCTATCAATTCTATATGTAGCTTCGATGCGTGTCGATAGACATCTCAGAACGCATTCTGTTATGCTAGAGAGGTTGAACAGATGGAGAGCCAATGTTGAGGAGGAGGGGAAGAACAGTTTATGTGTCATCCATCAGCCAATGATCTAGAATTGGAGTATCTCCGACATTTAGTAGCCTGCTTGGTCTTTGAACTTGAGGATCTTGAAATGGGGGAAGAGCTTGATGATAATACGGTGATCTGCATTCAGGCATTGCTCCATCGTGCTCCAGTATCTGTCATGAAGCTTGTTGAGTATATCCATCGCCACCCGGAAGACAGACAGGGGAGCGAAACGTACAGCTATGCATTCCCTTTTATGCAGTGGATCAAGCCTGGAGCTGCTCTTTCACCAGATGAGTATATCATACCACCATGTGAACGGAAACTCATCAGTGATCGAGAAGAGCGGAGCGAGTAGGAGCAGGAGCCAGGACAATTCCTCACATGATCCTTCTACAAAAGTCTTTTTATTCATGTAGAACGATCTATCAATGCGCGAGTAGCAAGCAACCTGAATCACCAAAAGTGAGCCAGAACCAAGTTATTCGACAAATATCAATGTGTTATACTTTCGAGGAGAGAAAGGAGATGGCTATGAACGAGGAGTATCTGGACTACGCATCAACACAATATGTAGGAAAGCACGGCGTCACACAGAAGTGTCTGCTGGCGATGGCAGCTATCTTGACAGGCCCATACCGGCCTGAGAAAATTACGGCCGTGATCGGCTCTTTCGACGATTCAGGCAACGAACGCGTACTCTTCCTGGTCTGGGACTGGGGCTATCCAGGCATCACGATTGTTTCCGATGGATTTGGGACGCATGGTGGAGAAGGAGGCCGGGGATTATCGGCGGCGTTGGGACTCATCCAGCACTACCACGTTCCCCTGCTGGAGGCCAGGGTCTCCGATCCAGTGGCATTTCACGAGCTCGCTCTGGGGACGCTGACGGAAGAGATGTTTGATACCGTGCAAGAAGCACAACGCGACTCTGATTGGAATTTCTATCGGCTTCCACAGGTACAAAAAGTACGCAAGGGGAAGGGCTCCTTCTTGGTCATAACACTGCCTGAATACGTCAACTCCATCTTTGAGGTACAGCTTCCATAACGGCTGCCTGAACAGAGAGGGTTCCTCCCTGGCCAGGCACTCCACTTCCACTACACAGTGGGACGCGCCTTCAGATCGCGCCAATAGAACTGTAATTCGTCCAGGCGCTGCCGGAGTCCTATGGCGTCGGATGCGGAGGCAGTAACGAGCGCTTCCTGCACCGCCTTCACGAGAATCTGATACTCTCGCTCGGAGAGTGTCTTGACCAGGCCGAACATCGCGATGCTGTGCTGTGCATCAAGGAGCCGGCGGAAGAGTCGGCGCTGTTCTCTCGTCTCTTCCATTGTTGCCAGTGGGATGGTACTTCCTCCGCCTGGCAGCGCGTTCAGGCAGATCGTGATCACCTGGTCGAGCACAGTGTATTTGCGCTCCCAATCCGGGGCGTCTGGATCGCCAGGCGCGATCTCGGCGCTGGCGAGAATCTGGTTGGACCCCTGTGGGGTAATGCGCAGTCGTCCAAGATCGCCCAACTCGGCATGGGTAAAGGTGTAGATGCGCCCACCGTTGGGTAACGGTTGTGCCGTGGTCGTCACACCGGCGGGCAGATCGTCAGGGGTTAATCGTCGCATCGCAGTGCTTCTCCTCTTTTCCCCTGGTATAGCACAGGGTAACGCCAACTGGCTAGCACATAGGACCGTTGGGCCTGGATGCTCCCCCTGGGCACTGATGAAAGCCGATGCCTGGATGTGGTTTGAACAGCATCAGGTGATGAGCTTTGTCTTCGTCACCAATGACGGTGGGTTTGCTGAGTGCTGGAACTGACAAGAAAGTCTGGTGGCAATGCCAAAAAAATCCTGCTCACGAATGGGAAACCCTCATTTATAACCGCACCGCAGGCTATGGGGGGTGTCTCTCAGGGGTAGGTTTTTTCGGGAACCTCCCTTCCATTCCGCTTCAATTGCCTGTTTCGCCGCAGGCGAAACAGGCAATTGAAGAAAAAAGAAGCTGGGGGGACACCCCCCAGGCCCCCGGCAAGGGGCGCAGCCCCTTGCAACCCCGCTTCTGAAGCGGCCCCCAAAAAACCTACGGTTGAAAGATGGGGGGTGTCCCCACTGTCGAAAAATGTCTGGGAGTGGACTTGAAGACTTTTTTGCCAATCTCCTCGATAGAGAGCAGATCGGCTACCATCGCCAAGTGGTTATTGGCCCCTGGCATATTGACTTTTATTTGCCGGAGTATCACCTGATTATTGAAATCCAGGGCTGTTACTGGCATGGATGTCTACAGTGTGGGTATGACACAGAAATGCATCAAAAGAAACGTCAGCACGATATCAACCGCAAAAACACCTGCATTGGATGGACTACCTAGTAGTAGAAGTCTGGGAACATGAGCTATGCACAGATGCAGAAGCTGTTTTGTTCCACTTAAAAGCGATGTATCAGATCAGCTGAGCGCTTGCCCCGCACGGGGCAACGTCTGAGTATCCTGCGCAGCCGTGACACACACGAAAGTCCTTGCTGATGCCTCGCTGCTCCAGGCGGAAAACGAGGTTCTGGCGCCGGTTCTCGAAGCAGTATGCAGAACCTATCTGGCAGGGACAGCTATCGAGAACCTCCGAGTTGATACGGAAAGGGGAGGGAAACACTATGGAGGATCAGGTGTGGATCATCCATATTCAGAGCATTACGCTGGAGGATGACTGGCTCACGATCACCGATCTGATGGGCCAGCGCTATCGCATTGACCCACAGGCAGCCCTGGAGCTGGCGATCTGGATTGCAGAACACGACCAGGATGTGGCACAAGCTGGGATACAGTTGCAGTTGGAGCGTCGGCTGGAGGAAGCTAGAGTCTATGGCCCTTTGCTTGGTCAGGCACAGTCGTCCCCCAAAGAGGACGCAGGACCATCCTCTCAGCCTGCTTCACCGCCATCACCACGCCCACGGCGGCGCCAATCTGCTCGTACGAAGGAGAAGCGTACCGACAAGTAACCGCGTCTCACTCCGCAAGACTGGGGAACCATTCGAGGTTCCCCACTGCCTGCTTGGTTGGTGAACACTCGTTTCGCGGTATTGACCAACTCAAAGCCCCTTTCTGCCCTGACCAGAGAGGCCCTGGGGGAAGAGAGCAGTTCAGGCACTCATCCGTCACCACAGAAAAGAAAACATGCGCCTCTTCTTTCCCCATCTTATCCACATCCTCACGTCAGTTTTCCAGAATCTATCCACAAATTTCATGAAAAACGTGTGGAGAACCCTCTAGTGTTTGCAAGGACGGATGAGCTACACTAAGAGAGAAGTGATTCACACTCCCTCCAGATCAGCCTATTTCATCCTCATTCGTCATCATTCATTCGATCTGATCAGGAGGAAACGTTATACCACACTCAGCAACTGAAGAAGCGATCATGCCGCGCAGTGTGCTCCGCCATCGTCCCATTGGCTCTGGCATTCCACCCGTCTCACCAGCAGTCCAGCGGGCCTCGCGTACCCAGCGCATGACTGCGGCCGAGGCACTCACTATTCCGGAGTGGGTGCGAGCGCCTTCACGTGTTGCACCCACTCCTCACCCATCACGGCACTGGCGGACCCAGGTCGGTTTCGGAATGCTCTGTGCAATGCTGCTTGTTCTGGTCGCACAGATCGTTGCGCCCTGGCTCGTCGTTACCTGGAACGACTGGCACTATGGCAGGCCACGCACATTTCAGTTCGACGCCTTTGTGGGCCATGAGTCTGGCCACGTCCCAAGTCACTTTATCGCGCTCAATCTTGCCGGGCAGATCGAGGTAATCGAGCTGCCTGGAGGAGAAAGTGCACTTGCGTGCATCTATGATGGGCCACATTTACTGGGACCGGGGAGCGATCTGGAGCCAGTGACGCTACGCGTAGTGTCAGGGGCGTTGCCGCGTCATCCCGATTTGCTGATCGAGGTCCAGGGGACGCAGCTCCTGCTACGCAATACTGGCTCCCACTTTCTTGGCATGGATGCATGAATGGCGTCGTCGAAAGGCATGTCCACCGTCTGAAATTGATTAAGAGGCAGGACTACGGGCGAGCTTCCTTCAATCTATTGTGTCAACGGGTTCTCTATCAAGCCATGTAGACACTGGCACTGGCCCGTTCTATTTTTCCCTGAAAGGGATTTGGTAAATGACCTGAAACTGCCACAGTTATTGCCCTGAAATCGGCACATGTGCCCCCAATTCTGCACAGTGGGACAAAGGTTCCTGGAAAAGCGGCTCCCCATCCGGGATATCAGCATGGAATAGTGGAAATACATCGCTCACCTGGCTCGTTCCTTCCCCATGAGAAAAGCAGGAGCTCTTCATCCAGATACTGTTCCCCGTATTTGAAAGCGTGAGGCTCCAGGCCGTAGGGACGAAATCCTACTGATCTGTAGAGATGGCGGGCTGCCTCATTGGTTGTGACCACACGAAGATGAACTTGCTCCAGTCCCGGAAGTGTTGTGCCCCGCCGTAAGAGATCTTGGAGCAGGAGCTTACCAATTCCTCGCCCGCGAGCTTCTGGCGTCACGTACAGCCCCCAAATGGACGCTTTGTGTTGCTTGTTGCTCTGTTTTTCGCGCCAGAAGCCCACCTTCCCAATGAGATGGTCTTGATCATCAAAAGCGCCGAGAACAAAGCGCTCTGGGGGATCACCGTTCCCATGCAGCCACTGTGCCATGTGAGCCGACGATGACTGGAGAAATTCCTCGGGAGTCATCCCAAATGCGCCAGGAGATTCTTGCATTGCACGTAAGTGAAGTGTTTGAAAAGGTATTACATCCCGTTCAAGAAGAAGACGAGTATTCATCACCGCTAGCATTTCCTTCCCGACAGAGGGGCGCATTCGCGCCGATTTCCGAAGAACCCATCCCCAGTCTTCGGTATCAACAGAAAAATGGGAATAAACCGCTCACGATCTCGCCTGCCTCAGGTGTAGATCCCAGAATGAAGTGGGAGAAAATGGGATGAATGAAACGGGCGGTTCCTCCTTGCCTAGAGATGACACTTCCCGCTTAATTGTACAGATTCAGGCTCGCTTCATTCTGGGATCTACAACCATGCTCAGAATAACACATCCCTGGAGATTTTTGAAGTACACCGACAGGCTCGAAGGGTGTGACAAGAAAAAAGGGGATGATGCACACAGCAAGACAGCACCTGCCTTTACTCCTCCCGCCCTTTGCCAATCGGGCAGAGTGGAACGATAAGGCCAACATGATGAGCTGTCACACGGGCTTCTAAGAGCGTTTCTCACTGATCCTCGTCATAGCTCACAAGGAGTATTTCCCTACTGAGCAAACAGTTTCCCTCCATCGAGGAGATCCTGATAGTACTGCTGACGCCAACGCAAATTGTCCCGCCAGCGCGCCTCATAGTTACAAATGATGGCCGGGGGAAACTCGGGGAGGGTCACACACGCTTTATGCCAATGTCGATAGGCCGATGACAGTTGGAGCTGTTCATCCAGATAAATGATACCACTATCTGGGTCAATCGTGATGCGACCGAGATCGAACAGTGCATGGAGATCAGCCCGGAGCAAGAGGCCGTTGGTGTAGAAGTTTTTATCTTCCTTCCGCGCCACAGCATACGGGATAATATGGGCCGCTTCTAAGCCATCAGCCACGTCTGATCCACTGATGACACACTGCCCGCGACACGCCTGGAGTACCCCTTTGCGAAATGCCGGTTGTTCTAGCCGCTTGCGCCAGTCTACACGGATCGCCTCTTGAATTTTTGCAATGGGAAGAAGGGTGATGTGCCGCCCAGGCATCGGGATGAGTTCTTGCTCTTCCTCCGCTTGAACCGTTTCGCTTCTCCCGGTTAACTGAGCAACAGTCACACCTGGCGAGAGCCGAACCCGCTTGAAGGCTTTGGCATCAGGCCACTGGGTCGTCTCATCGGCTACCACGTCCTCAAGCACCGCCGTTCCGAGGATGGCAAAGCGTAGATCCGCCCCGATCAGATTGGCACCACGCACATTGGCCGCCGTGAAATTCGCCCGCCGGAGATCTGCGCCCTGGAAGGAGGCATATTGGAGCTGTGCATGCATGAAATTGGCCCCTTGCGCATTGATACCGTCCAAATTCTGGCGTTGCCAGTTGATTTCGCGTAAGCTGGCGAGCTTCAGCGATGCTCGTTGGAATTGGGCACCATAACAGACGACATTCACCAGGATGGCCCCATCGAGATTAGCTTCGGTGAAATTGACTTCTGAGAGGCTTACATTGCGTAGGTCGAGGTGGGGAAGCTGATGACCCGCCAGGCTCAGGCTTCCCCCGCCTGCTATCGTGGTATCGGCGAATTGGCGTTGTCGCAGGTGTTGATAGGCGTCAAGCATCTCCTGGGTGGTGAGATACATAGGCAGCCACCTCCTTTCTGAGAATCGAAAAAGAGAGGGACAGGAAAGATGATGCCCTCTCCCGACCTATTCTGTTTCTCTTGAGAAAACCTGGAAGGTGGGAAGAACGGACAAAACAGACGCTTGTCTTTTTTCAAAGGACTACTCCTCTTTCTCTTGCTGCTCTTCATCCTGGTGTTCCGATTGAGGAAGATCAAAATCCTCTGCGGCATCTCCTCCAAACCGGCTCATACCAAGTTCAGTTTCAAGATCTTCAATCCATCCCTTGCGTGTCGAATCAGATCGCCAAGCGTAAAGAGCTTGCTGAATTTTGGCTCGTACATTTTCCCAGATCTCTTTTGCTGATAATGGTTGATAGCCAATCTGCAGTCGGATCAATCCCAGTCCCCCTTTTTCAAAAATGGCGTTTTTGAGAGCGTCTTTTCGCTGCCGCTCCTCGTCTTCGTGATGTGGACCATCGACCTCAAATGCAATTAACGGGAAGTAGGAGGTTGTTCTCGTAATGCAGATATCCACATGGCTGACCATATAGTAGCTGAATTCCTCTTTGGTCAAGACTTCCTTCATTTTCTGATACGGGAAGATCGCCTGCAGCGCCATATTTGGAAAGACAAGTTGCCCATGAAAGATCTCCAAGAGGACAGTATAGAGTTTATACTCCTGCTTCGAGCCAAAGACCGGCTTAGTCAGTGACCCACTGGTTGGGTTGATGACGACGGTTCTTATCGATGGAGCCAGAGGCGTTGGCCAACCCTTTTCGAGATAGGATTGCACCAGCGGATGAAGAGCGGGTGTTCGTCTGCCCTCCTCCAGGATCATGCCCCAGGAGACGAGCTTTTTCCAGTGTCCCTTCAGTGCCCAGTCCTCCATGCGCAGTTCTTTGGCCAGGGAGCGCTGGCTATAGTGCGCAAAGCCGGAGGAGAGTGCCTGGAGAATCTTTTGTTTATAAAAGTCCACCTCACCCACATGGGCAATAATGTTCTTCTCCAAATCTTGAAAGTATTGCGCCCTCAGTGCTTGTTGCTGTTGTTGTTCACGCTCAGCTTGTTGACGTCGCTTTTCTGCCTCGCGAATGGCTTGCTCAATGGAGTCCTTCAGCTTGGAGCTTCCTGATTCCATCGGAGCGAGTGACAGCGCACACTCTACCATTTGCAATGCATCCTGGTACTGATTTCTTCTGAAATAGATGACTGAGAGATTGTGATAAGCAGCATGAGATTCTCCTTGCACAAGATACTGTTCATACCACTTTTCTGCTAGCACAGCATACTGTGGATCAGAGAGATCAGTGGCATAGTATGCCCCCTCCCAGAGCTCCTCTCTGGTCATGACGGAGAGCCGACCCAGGAAGACACGACAGAGATCAACCAGGGCTGCATGCATACGCCATTCAAGTAAACGAGCTTTCCACACACGACGGTAGAACGGAAGGTACAAGTGTTCTAATCCCTGTGGGGAAATGTCTCCAATCTTCCTCATCAGCGCTTGGTGCAGTACTTCTCGTTGTGCAGATGGGAGTTGAGCCAGTCGCTCATCTCGAAGGTCATCGGCTTGTGGAAGCCAGAGATTTTTCTTCTTCCGGATCTGGACTCTTGCAACTTCCGCCACAAGCCAGAGCCGAAAGCCTTCTGTACAGACGAATGGATTCAAGAGAGCTATGGCATGCATCGGAGCATCTGGCCCTGACTGCGCGCAGAATTCTTGGGCCAGCAGCCCTTCCCAATCTTCTTGCACTTGGCGCACGAGCTTTTCATCACTTTTGAGATGCGTAAGGAGTGCCGACCAATGGTGAGATGGATAGAGCGCCATCAGGCAGAGAAGATATTTCTGGCTGTCAGAAAGTGCAGACCAGTATTGTGCCCCTTGCTGCGTCTCTTCCTGTTGGCGTATCTGCCTGCGTTTCTCATCTTCCTGTGTCAGTCGCGTATTTCTTGTCACAATGATCTCGTTATTAGGGGCATGAGCCGCAGCCTTGTTGGAAAGAAGAAGAGATTCTTGGAACAGCCCCTGCTCCTCAAGAATCAGAGAGAGATTATGCAGAGCATCGGCATCATCCGGATGATGCTCAAGGTAACGCCGGTAGATCAGCTCAGCCTCGTGGCTCTTGCCGCCTTCGTTTAATCCCCAAGCATAGTCAAACCATATGACATCCCCATCTTCCGAGCTCTCGGCAAGCATTTTCGTCACGTCAATGAACTCCTGACGCATATCTTCCTCTTCGAGAAGAGCACGCCAGAAATCATTGAAAAAAGGCCGATAGACGCTTCTTGTGAGCGAGGGATTCTGACAGGATTGCAATCTTCCAAAGGCGACCGTATGGATCGATCTTCGCTGGTCACCAGTTTCTACCTGTATAGCAGTATAAAAGTCCTCGAAATCTTCCCAGGCGTCTTCGAGTGTTACCAAGTACTCGTAATAGCGGAGGTGATAGTCTATCGCAGCAGGCCAATCATGACGCGAGAGAAAAAGACGAGCGAGATCATCACACATCAGGGGGTGGTCAAAGTGCTGATACGCCTCCTCTAGAAGATGAGAAGTATACGACTCTTGCACTTCAATGGGATCTAGCTTCTTTATACTTCTTTCTGTATAAAAATATAGGAGGTACATCATTTGCCCTTTCAAGGGTGAAGCCAAATGCATCCCATCCTCAAGGAGTTTCCTGCACACATGTCCAATAGGGTGAAACGTATCGGGTGCTATTTCTAGGTCCAGATATGTGCCATCTACTGCATAAAGTCGTTCTATTGGATCAGTACAGTCAAACCAGTACCCGAGAGCTTGCTGCGCATAGGAATAACCTTGCTCCATTTTTCCTTGCTCGCAAGAAAGCCCAGCCAGGCTCAAGAGCCCTCGAAACTGGTCCGTGAGGGAATCCTTTGCTGCTTGCTGTTCATAACAAACCTGAGCCTGCTCGACGATCCCCTGAGCACGATAGAGATCCCCTTTAAGCTGAAGAAGACTGGGATACCAGCGTTGGGGACGCTCGTAATGCAACAAGAGATGGACAAAGTCAAGAGCACGGTCGTAAAGCCGCGCCTCTATCGCGGCTTTCGCAGCAATGTTCAGCGCTCGTTGAGTCCGTATATGCCTCTTCTTTGTCCTCAACAGAGCCAGAAGGAGACATCTTGCTGATAACAGGACGAAGAAGCAGAAGAACAGTCTCATATTTCTCCTGAGAGAGGAGATCTTCTGCATAGTCTAGACGTGTCCAGGTATTTTCAGGATAATACTGAAATGCCTCTTCTAGGAGAAGAGAACACTGTTCCTTTATAAAAGCGGTTTCACGTTCACGTTCAGAAGGATCTGCAAATGTTTTTCTCCGTGCCAGGGTAGAAAGGGCCTCTCTTAGTTCAGAATAGACACCAAGAGGGCATTGAGGAAGCGTTCTCGCGTGTTGAAGAAGATCAACGATCTGCTGAAGCGCCTCAAGATATATTTCCTTCACAGGGAATGAAAAGCTGTCCTTGCGCTCTGTATTTTCTCCCTTATACGCCAAGGCAAGCAGGAAATACGTTCGTGCTCTCTCATAGTCCTGAAGAGATGCTTCAAGCCACTTCTTGGCTTGCTCCCAATCCTTCTCATTGAGGCAAGCAGTACCGATATTGGCATAATCCGCCCAATTCTTTTCCTGCAAGAGGAGCAAAACGTCAATCGATTGGGCATACTGGCCGATGGTAAAAAGGCTATTGCCAAGTAATCGCCTTTTGTCGTCGTCTTGAGGATACATTGAAACAGAAGAAATGAGGAGGTCGATAGCTCCTTGAAGATTGCCTTGCTCAATGAGGCGTTCTGGAGAAATTTCTACCTGGATTGTAGGGGAGCGTATCTGACTCTTTTTGAATTGCGGTGTTCTCTGATGAGAGGATTGGTGGCGTTTTCGTTGCCTGCCCATATGAGACCTCCATTTCACCTTCTAACCGAAAATTAGGCGTTTTTTATTATAGACAATGAACGATATAATCTCAAGAGTCCTCCTCTCATCCTGTTTTTTCTATTTCAAATAGTCCCATATATTTTGTCAACCAAGTCCTACAAAAAAAGGTTTCTTACGGCTGAGTAACTTTCTCTCTCAAACAAGCGTACTCTATTACGTATGCAGGCGAAAGTGCCTACATACGTCTTCTCAGGAAAGGAGCTCATATCATGGCAAAAGGCAGTGGTGGATCGGGTAAGGGGGGATCGAACGGTGGGAAGGGGAGTGGATCGGGAAAATCCGGCGGCAGCTCGATGTCGAAGGAAGATGCTTCTCGTATCCAGAGCGCGGCAGACCGTCATCCTGACTCAGACACCGCGAAAAGTGGTTTTGATGAGCGTGCTCAGTCTGCAGCAGATCGAGCGGAAAACGAGCAACATTCGCAGGCCGACAAGTAACATCGGCCAGGAAGCAACAATCAGCTCAGGTTGTTTCCTGATTATACGCTAGCTCACTCTCACAGAGAGTGAAAATGTACTGCCCGACTCAGGCAGTGGCGTGAACGGGATGAGGTATGAAACCAAGAGGCCCCACGACCTGCCGAAGCGATTGAGCGCGACAGAAAACGGAGGGGGTAGTACTTCCCTACATAGACGTTGTAGAGCAGCCTATACGATCCATATCAGAGGGGCACAGTCCTATTCGCGTTCGACAGTGAGACTCCTCTACCTCGTCCATCTTGGACGAGAAGCTACCACCCGACTCAGGTTGCTGGTGCATACGGTGGGCGGAAGGTGCGGAAATCAGGGCGTGGCGTGACTGTGTGTTCACCCAATCGAAGCTAGACGAGCGCGTTCGAAAGGGAGGGGGTGGTACTCTTCAATAGGCTCTCGGTAGTGAGAACCAGCATTTGCAAAGTTGATGTTGATCAAAGCCTCCACCATCTGGAAAATCAGCCGCTTGTTTCCCAGATGGGGTTCATATGGGTGCTATTGTGGGTGCTATTGCCCACATTTAGACACTATTTCTGTTTGAGCTAGTACCTGATTTGCTATTGAAGCCTCTTCACGGTCATGATTTTTCCACTGATAGACTGTAACTCCATAAATCCAGAATACTCAAGGGCCATAAATGTGTTTTTGACAACCGGAAATCGGCAGGTTGACACTCACATCGTTTACAGCCATCCTGTGGATCTGCGCAAACTGATAATGGAGAAATTTGCACCTCTTCTTGCCACAGGCGGCGGGAGGAAGGGGGTTCGCGTCGTATCCCTTGGGAAAATTCTTCTGATTTTTTCATTGTCATTTTTGCACTCCTGCCATAAATTCGATTGTTATAAACAGCCATGTATGCTATTTTTAATTTAAAAACGCATTCACTCTTCAAAACCCTCCATTACATTTTTACCTTTTCCTATATATTTTTCTCGAAAGAGAAAGTTTTTTTTGCAAAAACCCTTGTCAACGGCAGCACAATCGAGTATACTCTTCCTGAGAATAGCTGTTGATTTGCCTTCCAAATCAACAGCTATAAAGACGCAAAACACGCAGAAAGACGAGGCATTTCAGGCATGGAAGACCGATCAGATGGAACCCCCTTCCTGGTTCCATCATCGTTATCATTAGCGGAGGCTGGTCAACTCGCTGACCAGTTTACCGCACAAACAACGTTCGCTCGCTACCAAGAGCGTCAGGCTCCTGACACCCTTCGACGCCACCGCGCCGATCTGGCTTTGTTCACCACCTATTTGCAAGCGATCCCCGGCCTCACTGCTCTCGGTGATCTCTATGGCGACCCCACTGCCTGGTCTGGCATGAGTAAAGGCCTGGTTGAGGGCTTTGTCCAGTGGCAAATACAACGGGGATATGCGGTAGGGTCTGTGAATGTGCGCCTCTCCACTGTACGTCTATATGCACGTCTGGCCCAGGGCGCTGGGGTCCTTGACGAGAATCAGGCCGCTATGATTCGCACGGTCAAAGGCTATCGTGGAAGGGAGGGCCGACGTATCGACGCGCAGCGTCCGATCACTAGGCTCGGAGAGAAAAAAGCCCAGTGCACCAACCTCACCATTCAGCAAGCACAGACCCTCATCGATCAGCCGGACACGCCGCAGGGTCGCCGGGATCGCGTGCTCATGTGTTTACTGCTCTATCACGGGTTGCGCTGCGAAGAGCTTCCACCGCTGCAGGTAGAAGACATCGATCTGCAGTATGGAGAATTTGGCTTTACCCAATTCAAATCAGATAAACGACTCCGCCACCGGCTTCATTTGCAAACGTATCTGGCCCTCCAGCGCTATCTCACGCTGGATCATCCGACAAAAAAGGGACGATTGCTGCTCGGCAGCCGAAAAAGTCGGAAAGGAGACAAACTGGAAGGCTTCATGAGCAAATCCGCCATCAACCAGCGTGTGCGCGCGCTAGGAGAGGCCATCGGTGTCGAACATTTGTCGCCCCACGATTGTCGTCATTTCTGGGCCTCGTCCGCAGCAGAGGCAGGCACGGACTTGGAGAGCCTGAAACAGGCTGGAGGGTGGACTTCGCTGGAAATGGTACTGCGCTATATAAAGGAACGAGAAATTGCTAACGAGCGGGTCAAACTCGCTCACTAAGAAACCATGTTGTCACTTTGAAGCTCTCTGCCTTGCATAACTTCTGGTTTGCTCGCCGATGAGACCGATCCAGAAGCGGTAGCCGGCGGCTACATTGAGCGGTTGTAAGAGAGAACCGTCTGTAAAACGGTCGTTTTTTGTACTCATTTACTAGCCACAAAACGGTACGCAATGCCTCGGGATCGACAGACGGCTTCGACCGGGAACGGAGGAAGAGGCAAAAAAACATCGCGCCAGGATGCAATTTGGGGCCCCTCACCGCACTGAGTCGATAGGATTCACCTGGGTCCGCGGAAAATGCATCCTGGCGCGATGCCTGTTTCCTGCCGCACGGCAGGCCGCGCGACGGGCAGGAAAGAGGCAGGGAGGAAGACTGCTCGCGCTCGTGTGTGGCGCTTCTGCTTGCCGAGCTGCTGATTGCGTCGCACCTCACCGAGCACCTCCGCCTGGGCCGGGAACGTTCCCGGCCCGCACCGCGCCAAAAACAAAAAAAAGGCCTCGGAGCCCAGGTTCCAGTGCGACCTGGGCTCCCGATCGCCGTTATGGCAAGCCCAGGAGGCATGAAAGAGTTCACACCTCTTGGGCCGCAATCGGTACATTCCACCGTTTACTGGGATCTACCCTTCAACGACTTCACAGGGGAGGGAGATACTTGCAATTAGTATGCCCCATGCATTGAGGAAAACGATGCCGATCTCTCCTGGCGGAACGGCGTGGTCCGCTGCTCTAAGCAGCCAGGACGCCGCTCCATAGGTGCCACCGAAGCGGTGTAGCACCAGTCCTGGCTCGTGCTCGTCCAACGGTTCGTGAGTGAAGTAGGGCTCCGTCATCAGCACAAAGGAGATCTCGAACTCTTCCTCCTTAATGTGGTAGATGTCAACCGATTTGCTTCAGGGGAACAGGCGGAGCGTCGGGCCTGTGGTACACCTTCTTGTGGACGGAGCGTTAGACGTGGTTCCGTGTCGGTTTGATCTCCCAGTCGACGACTGTATGGAAACCCCACTTCCGAAGGATGGAAAAAAGGCCCTCTGGCGTGTGCGATCCCTCGTAGGTACCCATGGGGAGATCCGCTTTAACGTCGAAACAGCGCGGCCCAGCTTGCTTCCCGAGATAGATCTGCACGCTTGCCACTGCTGTAGAATATTCGGCAAACGTGTTCGGCGTGTTCACCAACGTTCTTAACGCGGTCATTGTGTCCATGTTCATTCCTTTCTTTCTTCATTTAGGAGTACAGGAGCCCGATGGTCTCAGGCCAATCGGGAACTTCACGGGTAAACCGAGCCCAGACATCCGGCTTGATCTCCGTCGCGGACCACCGGACGTTCTGGTAGCCGGTCTCCATCTCGTCGACCTCTAATTGCTCCAGGGTGAGCGATCGGAGCCGCTCAAGCTCGGCTTCCGCAGCGGCTTCATTCTCAGCGTCATCATCACGCGACGGAATGACAAGACCACCACTATAATCTCGGCCGAGAATGATCGCCGTTTTGTCGTCTGGTGCACGTACCAGAAACACTTCGACGTCTCGGAAATGTCTCCGAATCACGATATACACATCCATCTTCGTATCACTCCTCATCGATCATGGTTTCCAAAAAACCGATCAATTTTCTTTTTCTCCTCTTCTATCCGTGTATAGACGGGACCATAGGCAGTGCCCGTCCTCTCGGCGAAACCGGCCAGGAACGCCAACAGCTGCGCATTGCCAAATGTCAGCCCTTCCATTGAGAGCTCAGGAATCCGCACACACATCACCTTCTTATTTCTCCGGCGGATCTGGCGGACCTCCGCCGTCTGCTGTAACGTGGCGGCATCCAATTCCAGAACGACAAGGACCTCGCGGCGATGGGAGGTCTGCGCTGAGACAGGTGGCTGGTGTCCGGGTCCAGGCTGTACCATACTCAGCCATGCTTCGTCGATCAGCCACAACCGTACGATTTTCCAGCGATAGTATTGGTCAGCCACTTGCCGACCAAGCAGCAACAGGGTGTGTTGTCGTTGGTCGGCCGTTCCCGGAAGAGATCGGAGGGGAAAGCGAATGGGGGCAGGGAACGACTCGAATTCCACAATCACGGTGGAAAGATGTTTCCCCTGCTTGAGCAATGTTTTTTCTGCTTCTGCAACGATTGTATCGAGATTCATGCGTATTCCTCCTTGAAAAAAGAACACGCCCTGGGCGATAGCTTGCCTGCAGAGCGTGTTCGTACACATCGGGTGAACTATGGCTGGCGTCGGGCTGCGTACCATTCGACGAGCGCCACAATGTCCTGTTGTGTGAAAGGTTTGGTGACAAAATGGTTGGCGCCAGCTAGCCGGGCTTTCAAGCGATCGAGGGTCCCATCCAATCGAGAAATGACGATGATGGGGATGCTTTTGCTCCGAGATCGGATGTACCTGATCACCTGGTAGCCGTCGAGGCGGCGGGCAAAGATGAGGTCAACGAAGACCAGGTCGGGGAGTGGAACCTCGCCCGTGATGAAGATCGAGCGAAGAGGGCGTATGGGGTCCTGAAACGTTTGGACCCGGTGCCCGGCGCGGGAAAGTGTGGTTTTCAGGATCGTGCAGACAAGCAGCGAGTCGTCGATGACGACGATGGTGCGCTTCGTGTCTCCATCCACACATGGCCTCTCTTTCTTGCTTGTGTGGGCAGTACGACCATGCTATACTGGAGCGCGGTGGCACTTGCCCACGAACAACGAGAACGGCCCCGCTGCCCCAGTTTGGCGACTGGCAGCGGGGCCGTTTAAACACGGAAAAACCACCAGCGCCGATGGCTGGTGGTTGGGGTGGGGATCGTGCCCGAGACAGGGGTGTAAAGAAGAGACTGGGCACGCCTCGTCCAGCAATACTGTTTCTCGTCTTTATTGTCTCCGTTTTCCCCGGTAATATTTTTTCTCCACCAGGTAATGTTTTTCTATGAACGGTGTGCGATTCATCGCCATGGTGACCCGTGATTCCAAAAACCGCTTGATGAGCGGGGTCAGACGTTCCCGTGGAACCGAGACCTGCTCGGCTTGTCCTTCAGCCAGGATGCGTTGAATCTGCGGCTGGTAGCGTGTGAAGGGCTCTCGCTCGCCGATCAGGGTCACGATCCACTGGCCATCTGGTTTATTGAGTAGGCGATAGATCGTCAGTGTCAGGTCCTCGTGTGCCTGGAGGAGATCTACAATGTGTTCGTAGACCACGAGTGATGCGTTTTCTCCTCCAGGAATCAGATACACGCTCACCACAATGTCAATGTGTTGCATAGGTACCTCTTTCTGTTTCAATGCGAAGAGATCTTTGGGACATGACCAGCTCTTCGCCAATGCGTTTTGCGACAACAAATGGGAAAAGACACGGACCGGGTACAGGGATTGCTGTTGGGTTTGTGACGGCCATGGTGCCCTGCAGGTGATCCGTGTGGGATGATCAAAAAAGGGGAAGGGGGCGCTCAGGCGAGCAGCGCATCAGCGTAGCGCATGCCTGGGAAGGGCAGGTAGAAGCCACAGCGCTCAAAGAAGGCCTGCTCAACGTTGAGCGTGGCCAGATAGTAGGGCAGCAGCAGGATCTCGACGCCGAACAGCTCGTTGGCATATTTATACGGCAAGGCAGCCTGGTCGAGGCGCCCGATCACATTGACCAGGTACGAGCCAGTGCCTGTGCACGGATCAAAAATCGGGACGCCCGTGGCTGAGAGGCTACGCCCATAGGTGTGCTTCACCTGATGCTCAACGCTTGCGCACATGAAATCGACGATCTCTGGTGGGGTATATCTCACCCCCAGCTCCTCGGCGCGGTCCCGATCGAAGCCGTTCAGGAAGGCTTCGCAGACCGTATTGAAGACATGTTGCATCTCCGCGCCAGAGTGCGCGTCACGCAGCTCACGTTCAATGAGCGAGAAAAAACCGTCGACCGCGATGCGCAGCCAGTCCCGATTCCCCAGGCACCGCATGACGTGCTCTACCTGCCGGGCGATGGTGTTCGCCGCCAGCGCGTCTGGGAACATCCAGGTCAACAGCGGCTCCAGGAGAAACACCTGAATGAGAAAGGTGGTGAGCTGCTCCTCCGTGAAATCAGGTTCCAGGCTCGCCAGACCTTGAAACACGCCAAACCGATCCGGGCGTTGGTACTCCTCACGAAAGTGGTGGGCCAGCACCTCAAAGCAAGCAGCGTGGGCAGCGCGAAACGCCGGGTGTTCCGCCATCTCGGCCGCAACGTGTTCCGCGAGACGTTTGCGCAGCGCGGGCAACGCCTCTTTCAAGCGTTGGACCGCACGGAGAAATGCTTCACTTCTCTGCATCGCGGTCCTCCTTTTGAATTGGTCTATGGCAATAGACACAGGGTACGTCTCCTAGAAGGTCTGCCGAGCTCATAGGAGTAAAGGAGACATTCCGATTCCCTGTAATCTTGCTGGCAAGGACATCCCCGGTATATTGCTTCCCGTATTTATCTTGAAAGCATGCCAGATGAGCGTAATAAAATGCGGTCGGATTTTTCGTCGATTCTCGCATCACGTCAGGCACTTGCCTGAACAGCAGCGGGGAGGCCATCATCAGCACCTCATCCGCATACGCATCGAAATGCACGGTGACGGGGTACCCACTGTCGTCGAGCAGATCAATCAACCCGCTCTTAATCCGCAGACCGCAGAGGCGGAAGCGATCCTCGTAGTCAGAGCGTTTGACAATGATGGTCATCTCTTTGAGTGCGTCCTCGTTTTTGAACGACGTCGGCCGCTCCAACTTCCAAAACGTGCCAACAAACGTGGTGGGACCAATGTCAATACGCCATGCGGTCCCCTCCCAGGACTGTGTCAGTTCCTGAAATTCCCACCGTTCTCTTTTTTCCTCTTCACCGGCAATGATTTGCCACCCCTTGTAGAAGCGGTCACGCTCTGCCGCTTGTAAAATGGCCCGCACGTGGGGCGTATTCCAATCTGGTTTCGTCATGGTCATAGTTCCTTTTTGGGTGTGTGGTTTCAAAGCCATCGGGAGCCCCACCGTGCGAGTTGGGCTCCCGATGAAACTGGACAAGAAACGGAGAGGATGGGGCGCTCACGGCAATACATCCCTGAGCATGGGAGGCTCGAAATCCGGCGGGATTTCTTCGAGCACTCGTGGCCGTTTGGCATCTGCTATCTGCAAAAACGTTATTACTACGAATGTTGGCCCTGGTATCCCATTGGCGTCCACGACGCGAAACGCGCTGGCGCCGTTGTGTCGCAGGGCCAGGGTGCGGGCACAGAGGATCGCGTCCTCTTCGCGCCCAAAAGCATTGGGACATTCCCAGCTCGCCTCAATGCGATGCCACACGCTGAATGGGGATCGCATGTCCTTCATCTCGATCGCGTAGTACTCACTACTCATTGTTTTGCTCACCTCCTCTCTGTTCGCTTTCCAGCGCCGGACGCAGCTCGTGCGCAAGCTGCTCTGCTTCCGCCCCGAGCTGCTGCCTCCGGGCGTAATATGCGAGCATCGTCGCTCCGTCATAGTGCTGTCCGAAGGACGTGATGCCACCGGGGAGAAAGGCCATGACAGCAATGGCGTCCGCCAGCTGATTGAGGCGTTCCGCGGTCTCCCCCTTCTTCTCGCTTTTGAAGAACAGGTCCGTTCCCTTTGGGCCAGTGAGGTCTCCCAGGTAGGACTTCACACGTGCAACATCCTGCTCCGTAATCCCGCCTCTTTCCGCAATGTCCAGCATGCGCCAGGGGACGGCTATACTCAGTGTGATCCTGAGCATGGGCTCTTTCGGATCGGTCGGCTTTTGTTCTGGATTCATAGAACTATTCCTTTCGTGCACACAGCAAAGCGAGGCCTGACTCTCTCCAATGTGGAGCTGGAGTCAGGCCTCGCATCTCTCCAAACATCTTTCTGGCACTGGCATGATCAACCAGATCGCCACTGTGCCCGTGATGGGACATGTTACCAGCGAAATTTTTCTCTCAGGGACGTAAAACGAGGGGGGCGACCAAGGATGATGTGGTCGATGAGCTCAATGTCCATGAGCGCTGCGGCCGCAACCAACTGTTTGGTCACCTCCAGGTCCTCAAACGAAGGAGTGGGGTCACCGCTGGGGTGATTGTGACAGAGGAGGACGTGGGGACTATTGCGCACAATGGCGGGGCGGAGTATCTCCGCTATGCGCAGCACCGAGCTATTGACGGTCCCTTTATACAACTTGATATACTCGACTGTCCGGTTCGTGGTCGTGAGGAGTGCCAGATGCAGCTCCTCGTGCTCCAGCAGCAGCATCTCCGGAAGGAAGAGTTTGGCTGCATCCGCCGCACTCGTGATGCTTGCTTGCTCCACATGCGTGGGCTGATGGCTCATGACCAGGAGCTGATAGGCTCCTTTCAGGCGATTGATCTCTTCACTGGAGAGGCCGAATTGGCTGAGGTCAATGCGCCCGGTCACCAGGGCCACGCGCAGCTCGTGGAGACTCAAGCTGCGCAGCATGCGCCGGGCAATGCGTGTCGCCCGCTGGCTTGGCTTGCCTGCAGGCGACAGCACCAGGGTGAGCATCTCCTCCTGGTTCAAACGCGCAGGTGCGTCGGAAGGAGTGCTGACCTCTGTCATGTACCGCATTATCACCCCGCTTAGCTCCTCATTCGTCATGTGACACCGTCTTTCCATCTGCGGCAAACCGCCACTGTCCCTGCTGGTAGACCAACCCCTGCCCTCTGGCTGCGAAGACCCACTCGTCAGGCAGCCGGTAGCGGGCCGGGGTGACAAGGCGGCCCACATGCCCACTTCCTTTGAGGCGCTCGTGCAGCAGGTCAAGAGCCTGCTGCTGCAGAACACTGGCAGTCGCCAGCGCTTCCTCGGCTCGACTGGCCGCGCCTCGATAGGGAAAGGTCAGCGAGGCCGATTGGCCGATGCCCAACACTGCCGACACCAGAAGGCTCACGTAGTACACGGGAGCTTGCCGATGCGGCTGCGCCGTCAGATGCAGGAAAAACTCCCTAAGCACTTGGTGGCCATATTGGCTCGTGCGCTGCAGAGGCATGAGCAGGATGTTCTGCATGTGCACGGCAGCGAGCAAGACGTCGAGCGTGCCGCACTCGATGGCGGTCCCGGCCATCTTGACTTCGAGGGCTTTCTGGGATACCTTTGTCATGGCATGTCCTTTCAAACTTGAAGCCCCTGCTCTATGCTTGCCGGCGGGAGCAGGGCTTCGACTTTTTGGGAACAACTGGTTGGGGGATGAAACGGACGGGAGTTAACGAGCCTCTCTTTCCTTGAGAACATCTTGCCACCCGGCCAGAACGGAAGCAGCGGTGACCTGCTGCGCGCTGGTCACGCGCAAAAACTCATCCTCCAGCCAGAGGGCAAGCTGCTCCTCTTGTTCTTCCGCCAGGGCGAACACTTTCTGGGCTGCCACAACCATCATGCAGACTTCATGGTACTCGTAAAACGACTGGCGAGTCACCTGGGAATAGGTGGCACTACCAAAATCGACGAGATGAAGCCCATTTTCCCCCAGGACCAGGTTTTGGTCCTTGATATCCCCGTGCACGATGCCGTTATCGTGCAGTTGCCAGACAATGGTAAACAGTTGCAAGATGCAATCGATCACTTGGTTGGGGGGGAGGGACCTTTCCGGGATGGTCACAACGTTGTGCCCATCGACGACAGACTCTAGAACCAAAACCAGCGCATCGTCGGCAGCGTCAAGCAGCCTGGGAATGCCGACGATCCCCAGAGCGGTTATTTGCTCCTGGGCAGATCGCTCGCTTTGATAGAGGGATTCACTACGAAAACGCTTGATCGTGACCGGCGCCCCGGTCCTTTCGGCCTGGGCTAGGTAGACAAGCCCATAATAACCGTCTCCAGTTTGTTGAATCACCCTATAGGTCCCTTGGGGGGTGGTATAACGCTGTGCCATAAACACTTCCTTTCTTTGCAACAGAAAAAGCCCGGCGCAACAGCGAGCACCGGGCTTGCGTGTGAAAAAACAATGGACAATGGAGGGAAAACAAGGCAGGCGGAGAAGGGGAGGGTCAATGCGATGCAAGACGATCCAGGCCGACCACTTTTGGATCGCCGATGATTCGCCCCAGTTCGATGAGATCTTGGGCGCGCCGGGGGATCTGTATCCCGCCAAGGAATGCCCAGGCACATTCCAGGGCATACTCCTGCAGATCCACTTCGGCCTTCAGCCTCCGCTGCCGTCCATTTCTGGCTGGCAATCCCGCATCTTCCTGTGCGATGACCGGAAAATGCAGCTGGCCGTAGGAAGTTGGGATCGTGATGATCCCGTTCCTGGCCCAGGCTTTCGGGTGGGCGACAGCTGCTGCCCGCACCAGACGGGATGTAGAGCTGGCTGCAAGCTGATCGTCAAATTGTTTTGCAGCGGCTCCGCAGAGTAAGGCCAGCACGGCCAAACCGTCCGCATCGCGCAGAAAATCGTCAATGCGCTCGGGGAGTCCCCATTGACTCCAATGGGCCAGGACCCGCTGCGCAATGGCACGCAGCGAGGCCATATGAGTGGTGGGCATCATGCATCTCCGGATTTTCTCTTTTGTGCTTTGCTCCGCTTCGTTGCGGAGATCTTGAGACGCGTCTCCAGGGAGAGCGTCTTCCCTTTGCGAGCACGGGACAGCTTCTCCCGTGTTTCCTGTGAGACGACTTTGCCCCGGTGAGACGCAACTAGTCGGGCCCTCGCCTCTGGGGTGACGACCTTCCCTTTGTGGGCACGGGACATTCGAGCCCTCGTTTCGGGGGACATGACCCTCCCTCTCTGGGCACGGGACATTCGAGCCCTCGCCTCTGGGGAGACGACTTTCCCTTTGTGGACACGGGACAGCTTCTCCCGTGTTTCCTGTGAGACGATTTTCCCTTTGTGGACACGGGACAGCTTCTCCCGTGTTTCCTGTGAGACGATTTTCCCTTTATGGGCACGGGACATCCGAGCCCTCGTTTCGGGGGAGATGGTCTTCCCTTTGTGGACACGG
>Ga0070738_10001003_pt1 | contig 66725 bp, 50 predicted proteins | sample Coa_R2_2_FD_66446 | JGI IMG/M metagenome (GOLD analysis project Ga0070738, IMG submission 66446) | Surface soil microbial communities from Centralia Pennsylvania, which are recovering from an underground coalmine fire - Coalmine... | ecosystem: Environmental > Terrestrial > Soil > Unclassified ... | reverse complement strand
CTCGCCTTCGCCTCCATCGCCACTTCTCGCCTTCGCCTCCATCGCCACTTCTCGCCTTCGCCTCCATCGCCACTTCTCGCCTTCGCCTCCATCGCCACTTCTCGCCTTCGCCTCCATCGCCATTGTCCGTGCGAACTTGAGCAAGAGGCTTTGTCAGAACTCTTGGGCTCTCGGTAAAAGGATTTCCCTTACCATTCGGAGTGAATTGCCATGTTACTGCCGAAGCAAGATCAGTGGAGAATGTTAGCGCTTCTCAAACGATCTGTTGCTCGTAATGCCACTTACGGCTGCTTTGCCGCGGTGCTCTCGTCGGTTGCCGTTCTGTGGGGGCTGACGAGTTCAGCCTCACCGAACGTGAACGCGGAGGGTGTTGGGGCGTCTGTCTACTTTGCCCCGGATCGGCCGGAACCTCCTGCTCCAAAAGTGAATTTGGGGCAGACTTCGGACTCGATCGAGCCTAACGAGCCAGACCTTGTGACGCAGTTGAACAACTGGACTTCAACGTCAAGTCCGACGTCAAGTCATTTTGAACCTTTCCAGGATCCACACGGAGGAGATCATCCGCCTCATCCCGCTCATCCCCCACATCCGCCTCATCCCCCGCATCCACACCATCCGCATCATCCACCCCATCCGCATTCTCAACATAAATGATGGGGGCGCTTGGTGTAGTTGGATTGATTGGTCTAGCCCCAGAATAAGCAACGGCCTCTCAGATGTCGGCCGACCTAGAGTAGCACTATTGCGCGCTTCGGTTGTTTTCACCGAAGCGCGCAAATCAATCTGTGCAACCCGCTGCGGTTCGCGACACCGACGGGGCTTTTCGTGGATGTCGCGGGCGCTATGGGGGACGCAAGCCGTTCTCCGCGGCCACACTCTGTACGTGGCCGAAGCGCTCTCGCCTTCGGTTCATGAACGCCTATCCGACGGGTGGTTCGCGTTCAAGCAGACGGCGGTGGATTGGACTGTTCGCGGCTGAATTCGCGCAAGTGCAGGCGCGTCTGATGCTCCTCGGCCTCCTGCCCGCTGATGGTTCGTCCCTGCATGTAATCGCGCTGCCAGCCGCGCTTCACCGCGTCCGGCGAGAACCGTGCCAGGTCGGCGTTGAACGTCGAACGCGAACGCTCCCATTCTCGATACTCGCGGGCCAATTCCGGGTTGTCGTCCAGCGGAATGTAGCGCGGCTCCAACTGCTCGGCCAGGCCGCGCGGTACCGGCACAATCATGCAGATCGGTTCGCCGCGCTCGAAGCGCACCGCGTTATAGGGGCGGGTCATCTTCCAGTTCATGGTGAAGGTGGCCGATAGCCAGTCCGTTTCGACCACGCCTTCCAGGGGCTGCACGCCGTCCTTGATGTAGTTGGTCGGTCCCTTCACCCACAGGTTGACGCCACGCGGCGTGCGGAACAGAAAGGGGATCGAGAAAGTAATGACACCGCTGCCGAAATGACTGGTGATCCGCGAATCGCCCTGGATGACGGGGCTGGCCGTGTCGGCCGACACTACAATCGGAGCGAACATGCTGGATAAGGATCGCTTCTCCGTGGGCGCCTCGAAGGTGAGTTGCAGGTTTTCCTTGCCAAGTCCGCCGTCCCAATAGGCGGTGAACGACGCCGGACACGGAATCCACCAACCGGCCTGGTTGGCGATCACCAACGGCAAACAGCGATACGGGGCGCGCTGGTGGGCGGCGTCCATCCACGTCCGGTCCACCGGCGCGGTGCTCAACCGCATGTCCGTGGCCTGATGCAATTCATAAGCGATTAAACAATGTTCGGGATCACTCATCGATGAGCCTCGATAAATAACGAGACAACTCTTGCTTGCGCTGCGACCTGGCAAGCGAATAACGATGAATTTTAACAAAAATGAGTCGTGGCAGGAAATATGACGAGCTGGAAGGATGGCGAGCGGGGTTGCGTAAGCGCCCCGAGTGCTTCTCTCGGGGCGCTGACGCAACCCCGCTCGCCGAGAGAATTACTCGGGCCGCTTACGCAACCCCGCTCGCCGGGCGCTGCGGGCTGGCAAAAAGAAGATTTGCGGGATCGCGGTGTCACTTCGCGGGCGGCAGGGTTGCCTGCTTCGGCGGGGGCAGCGGTTCACCCGGCGGAGGAGGCAGCAAGGCTGGATTCGCCGCATTGATGGCCATGATGCGCGCCTTGACAATCGCCGCCGACTCGGCCGGCGGCATCACGTAATGTACAACCTGATAATCCGTGTACGGCGGCCCAAAGTAATTCGGGAACCACCACGGATAAGGAGCGTAATACTGGACGTTCGGAACATACGGGGTCCACGTGAAGAGGCTGTCAGTTCCACATTTGCAACCGCAGCAGCCGTTATCGGCTCGCGCCGCATTGCCGCCGAAGCCGAGCGAGATGAGCAATATACCGATCACTGTCGCGGTAATCATGGGTTCCTCCCCTGAAGTATCGGCCGGCGCGGGACCGACCGGCCGCTTGATGTCTCAGTCGGATGCGCTCAAACATATCATGATGCACAACCGGGAGGATGCCGCCGGAGCGCCGGCGCGGCGCTTTTCCCCGCCGTCGCAAGCGCACGGATGATGCGATCGATATGCTTTCTCTGGATCTCCTGGTTTTCCCTCGTTCCAATCCGCTACGGAGACTGTATCATGCTGACTCGCACTTCGATCATGTGGATCATCCCTTGCCTGACGAGCTTGTCCCTCCTGCCGGCTCAAGCCGCCGATGGCCCGGATTTGATTTTGCATCACGGCAAAATCGTCACGGTCGATAAACAATTCACTATCCATCAAGCGCTCTCCGTCCGCGGCGACAAGATCCTGCGCGTGGGCGGAAACGAGGAAATCCTGAAGACAAAAGGACCGGCCACTCAACTCGTCGATCTCGAAGGCAAGACCGTGCTACCGGGTCTGATCGATTCGCACGTGCATCCCAACGGGGCCTGCATGATCGAATTCGATCATCCCATTCCTGAGATGGAAACCATCGCCGACGTGCTCGCCTACATCAAGGGCCGGGCAAAGGCGTTGTCGAAAGGGGAATGGATCGAGGTTCGTCAGGTGTTCATCACTCGTCTGCGTGAGCAGCGCTATCCGACGCGGCGCGAACTCGATGACGCGGCCCCGGATAATCCCGTCGTCTTTTCCACCGGGCCGGATGCCGCGCTCAACACGCTGGCGATGAAGCTCAGCGGCATCAACAAGGATTTCAAGGTGACGGACGGCGGGCCGGGCTACGCTGAGAAGGATGAGCACGGTCAGCCAACCGGCATCCTGCGCAGCTGCACGCGCTACGTCAAAAGCCAGCCGTCTGGCAGGCAACCCAGCGAACTCGATCACACCGAACGCTTGTTGCAGCTCTTGAAGGATTATGCGTCCGTCGGTCTGACGACCATCGGCGATCGCGACGCTTATCCCGCCGAGATCGAGCGCTATCGCAAGCTGCGCGACAACAACAAGCTGCCCCTCCGCGTGGCTATCTCGCATCACATTGACACCATCGGCGCCATCGACAAAATTCAGCAGAACATCCGCCGGGTTGCCGAGCATCCGTTGACCAAGAACGACAACCATCTGCGCATCATCGGGATCAAGACATATCTCGACGGCGGCATGCTCACAGGCAGCGCCTACATGCGCAAGCCGTGGGGCGTCAGCAAAATTTACTCCATCAAAGACCCGGAATATCGCGGCGTGCTGTTCATCCCCAGGGAGCGCTTGCTGCCAATCGTGCAGACGACGATCGAGTCAGGCTTGCAGTTCACGGCCCACTCGGTCGGCGACGGGGCGGTCCATGCGCTCGTGGACGTGTACGAAGAGTTATCGCGGAAGATGTCGATCCGTAAGGTGCGTCCGTGCGTGACGCACTGCAATTTCATGAGCGCCGAGGTCATCCCCAAAATGACCGATCTGGGCGTCGCCGCCGACATTCAGCCGGCATGGTTGTATCTCGACACACGAACGCTGACGGCGCAATTCGGTTACGATCGCCTCCGCTATTTCCAGCCGCTAAAAAGCCTGTTCGCGGCCGGAGTCATCGCCGGCGGAGGCTCCGATCACATGCAGAAAATCGGCTCGCTCCGCTCGGTTAATCCGTACAATCCGTTCCTGGCCATGTGGACGACGATCGCGCGCAGGGCCAAGTGGTACGATGGCCAATTGCATCCAGAGGAAGCACTCAGCCGCGAACAGGCCATCCGGTTCTACACCGGCAACAACGCCTATATCCTCTTTCTGGACGACCGCGTCGGCTCGCTCGAAACGGGGAAATTGGCCGATTTCATCGTCCTCGACCGCGATTTGTTAAGCTGCCCGGAAGACGATATCAAGGACACGCGCGTGCTCCGGACCTACATCGGCGGGAAATTGGTATACGTGCGACCATAAATAAGGAGGAACTCAATAAACCGTCAGGGTCGCCAAGAAAGAAATGAGAGAACAAATATAAAAATGCGCGGAACCGGCAATTCCTCAAGATAATCGCTGTTGTTGCTTCTCGTTCCCATGTTTCTGACTGGAAACGAGAGGCATTACCGGAATCCGCGCACTTACCCGAACAGAATTATTGAATCAAGGTCTTCCCTTTTTCACGCCGCTATATCGGCGATGACTCCAGCCTTCCGCGCCTAGACTCCAAAAGTGCCAGGAGGGACAGTATAAGGATCGTCCAACGGGTGACCTAAGAAGTAATTGATGCCTGCAAAGTAAGCGTTGAAATTCGGATTTCCAGGTATTCCCGTGCCGCCAGCGGCAAGAGCATCGGCGGCGGCGAGATCAGCCCCTTCAAGGCCGCTGAATAAGAAATCCACTCCTTTAATCAACATTGTGGTGTATTGCTGTCCCACTTGTGGCCCGAAGGTCGTGGACAGGAATTGCGAGAAGGAGTTCAGGTTTTGACTGATGCCCGGTAACTGGTTCACAACCGATGCGACTGTGTCCTCGGTAAGCAGAGGGTTGGCCGTAGGATTGGCATCGATTTGGGCAATCATTTGAAAAAGTTGTACTGTTTGGACAAATTCGGCAATTGGCCCTCCGATGGTCGCAAGGGAAGTCCCGGAAAGCACTTCACGGTTCTCAAGCTGTTCTAATCGTGGACGAACGGTGCGCCGGACAGGAGCAGATTGTCGGTCGCCATCCAGTAAATGGATGATTTTGTGGATAGAAGTGAAATAATCGAGGATGCCTGGCATAGCAAGGATCTCCAAAGAGGAAACTCACTGGGTATAAGGGAAGCCGGCAGGCGGCGCACACAAGAGCTAGCATTGAGTATTTTATTCCCTTGAAATCCGCTTTTGTCAAATAAGGGAGCCTGGCATTCAAAGAAGAATGGATCACGCACAGCGTGGGGTTTCACTTCGGTTCGGCTAATGAACTTGGCCTTGGGCCGCTCAAAGCCAGGCCAGGCCTTACTAGATTCGTTGGGATGACAGAGTAGCGAATTGCGCTTTCGGCTACACCGCCTGGCGAATCACTTCGCCGCGGCTGATGACGAGGGGACGACCGAGTGTGTCGCGCATCTCGGTGTGAGGAGAATAGCCCAGACAATGAAAAATGGTCGCGGTCAGATCCTGCGGTTGTACGCGGCCGTCGCGCGGATGTCCGCCGATTTTGTCCGACGAGCCGATGACCTGTCCGCCGCGGACGCCGCCCCCAGCCAGGGCCACGGAGAAGACGCTGCCCCAGTGATCGCGGCCGCCGCCGGCGTTGATCTTTGGCGAGCGGCCAAACTCGCCCATCCACACCACCAGCGTTTCATCCAGCAGACCGCGCGTTTGCAGATCTTCGAGGAGCGCGGAATAGGCGAGATCCATCGGCGGCATGAGGTTATTCTTGAGGCGTTTGGCGTTCTTGTTGTGCGTGTCCCAGGCAGGGCTGTCGTCGGTGTCGCCGGGCATGCGCGTCCAGTTGACCTGCACCAGCGACACGCCGGATTCGACGAGGCGGCGCGCGAGCAGCACACTTTGGCCCCAGCGATTGCGGCCATAGCGGTCGCGCAGCGCCGCCGGCTCGCGGTCCAGATCGAACGCACGCCGAGCCTTGCCGGCGCGAAGCAGATCGAACGCCTGCTGGCTGCGATGATCGAACCGGGCAATCGCCTCGCTTCGGTCCACGCGATCCAGGCCGCGATTGACTTGCTCCAGGAGCGACAAACGGGCGTCGAGCCGCGGCGCCGGCAGTTCCGCAGAGAGGCTGAGTCCAGGAATCTGAAAATCCGGCGAGGACGGATCGCAGCGGATCAGCCAGGGGTCGGCGGTGCGGCCGAGAAAACCGCCGTCCTGTCCCGGCCAGAAGATCATGCCGGTGTTCCAGATCGGCTCCGGCAGCGTGATGGCCGACGGCAAACCATTCTTGCCGTGGCGCAGTTGATGGACGATGGCGGCGGTACACGGCCAATCGTTGGGAGCGCCCGGCTTGGCGTTCTCGCTGTTCATCGGCTGGTGCGGCACGCCCGTCAGCATCCAGTAGCCGCTCGACGAATGGGCATTGTCGCCGGTGGACATAGCCCGCAAGACGCAGATGCGATCGAGAAGCCTAGCTGTGCGCGGCATCAGCTCGCCGACCCGGATGCCGGGGACGTTGCTGGCGATGGATTTCAGTTCGCCGCGTACTTCCACCGGGGCGTCGTCCTTGGGGTCCCAGGTTTCATGTTGCGGCGGCCCGCCCAAGTGGAAGAGGAGAATGCACGATTTCGCCTTGCCGAAGGAAGAACCGGCAGGCGCCGCCTCGCTCCGCGCTGTCAGTAGCGCCGGCAGCGACAGCCCCAGCGCTCCTAGGCCGCCGACCCGAAGCCACTCGCGCCGCGTCAGGCCATCGCACAATCGCGTTCCGTTGGCGTGCAGGCTGAGCATGGTTTCCTCCTCCAGCGTGTCCTCATCCCCTTGAGTGTAATCGATGGCCCTGTTTTACCCCAAGAAGAAAACCCGGATTATCAGACACCTATCGCTCCATCAGCGGCGGTTGGGTGATCAGTTCCGAGTCTACATTCCGGCCCTGTATCCGTACAGTATGATGAAGGTCTCCGCAAAGGAGTATGCGAAGAACAGAGGGCGAAGGGAAAGGACCGATCATGAATCGCACCTCACTCACAGCAGCGGCCCGAAAGCAGTGGTGGTTGACGCCGCTGTTCACCGTGCTTTGCTTCTTACCCACTCTGCCGGCGCAGGAGTCGAAAAAAAGCACGCCGAACCTCGTGATTGTTCTGGCGGACGACATGGGTATCGGCGACCCCAGTTGCTACAACCCACAGTCGAAGATTGCCACGCCGAATATCGATAAATTGGCCGCGAAGGGCATGCGCTTCACCGACATGCACTCGCCCTCGGCCGTGTGCAGTCCGACACGATACGGGCTGTTGACCGGCCGCTATTGCTGGCGCACCTCGCTCAAGAGAAGCGTTTGCTTTGGTTACGACCCGCTGCTTATCGAACCGGGCCGCCTGACCTTGGCGTCGATGCTCAAGCCGTTAGACTACAACACGGCGGCCATCGGCAAATGGCACCTCGGTCTGGGCGGCGACAAAAGGGCCGACTACTCCAAGGTGCTCAAACCGGGGCCAAATCAGATTGGCTTCGATTATTTCCAGGGCTATCCGGCGGCCCTCGACATGGAGCCTTACGTGATCGTGGAGAATAACCGCGCCCTGGCGCCGCCGACCGACTTCATGGCGGGCAGCCTTTCTCAGCGCCTGGGCGGAGAGGGTGCATGGGAGCCAGGGCCGTGCGCGCCGGGTTTCAAGCATGTGGAGATCCAGCCGCGCTTCGCTGCCAAGGGGATTGAGTTCATTCGCAAGCAGACGAAGGAAAAGCCGTTCTTCCTTTACTTCGCCATGACTGGCCCGCACGAGCCGTGGGTGCCGACCCAGGAATTTCGCGGTAAGAGCAAGGCCGGACCTTACGGCGATTTCGTCCAGCAGATGGACGCGACGCTGGGCCAGATCATGAAGGCGCTCGACGAGGGCGGCCATACCGACAACACCCTGCTCCTCTTCGCCAGCGACAACGGCGCCTACTGGTTCCCCTTTGAAGTCCGCCTCTTCAATCACAAAGCCAACGGCGATTGGCGCGGCCAGAAGGGCGACATCTGGGAGGCCGGCCACCGCGTGCCGTTCATCGCCAGCTGGCCCGGCAAGATCAAACCTGGCACCACTAGCGATGAAACGCTCTGCCTCACCGATTTGATGGCGACCGTGGCTGCGATTGTCGGCGTCAAGCTACCCGACGGCGCCGCCGAGGACAGTTTCAACTTCGTACCGATCCTGCTGGGCGAGAAACCGTCCCGGCCAATCCGCGATTTCGTCATCTACCACTCGTTCGACGGGAGTTTCGGAATCCGCCAGGGTCCGTGGGTGCTGACTCCGACGCTTGGCTCGCGCGGCTTTAGCAGACCTGCTCAGGTGCTGCCAGCCCCCGGCGGCCCAGAGGGGCAACTCTACAACCTGAAGGACGATCCCGGCCAAACGAAAAACCTCTGGCTCACCCAGCCGGATCAGGTGCGGCGCTTGCAGGATTTGTTGGAGAAAGCCAAAAACGGCAGCCGGACGCGGCTCGCAGCGAAAGCACCTTAGGTCGATATGCTCCCCGCGCCGAACGCAAGCAGGAAATGAGGTCAGATGAGCAACGATGTGTTCACTCGACGGCAGACCCTCGTTGGGGCAGCGGCCGGGCGAGCGAAATGGTTTCTATCCCGCTTTGGGAGGGGAACAAAAACACACTCCCCACCTCTCGATACAGCGAGGTACGAAACGCTTGGGCGGAAACAGAGTGTCTCGTAAACCGCAGGAGGCAGCATGGTTCTCGTTGAAACCGAGCGCTTGTTCATTCGGCAATGGGTCCCGGACGACTGGAAACGATTTCGTCCTCTGGGCACGGACCCGCGAGTGTTGGAGTACTTGACCACGGAGCCGTGGTCGGATGAACGGATTCAGCAATTCATCAACAAAGGAATCGAGGTCGCCAAAACCAGAGGCTGGATTCTCTGGCCGGTCATCCACCGCGAAGATGCCGAGTTGATCGGCTTTTGTGGATTCGGGGACGGGTTCCCGCCGGACGTGGAAATTGGCTGGCGCTTGCTCCCCGAGTATTGGGGCCGTGGCCTGGCGACCGAGGCGGCGAAGGCGGTCATGCAGTATGGTTTCGAGACATTTCGCTTTAATCGCCTGATCTCCGTGACGCATCACGCCAATCGTCGCTCGATTCGGGTGATGGAGAAGCTGGGTATGACCTTCGAAAAGAGCTTCACGTACAAGGAAACGCAGGTCGTCTGCTATGCCAAGACGAATCCATCAGGAGCGGCAAGGGGCTACCGCGAGGACCTGGCGTATATCCATGACGCGGGTTTCGGCGACTTGGCCCGAAGTGCAGCCTCGTTCTTGATTGATGAACTGCACCGAAGTGCAATGGACCATGGGCTGGTGATCGACCTCGGCTGCGGCAGCGGCATCCTGTCGGAGCATCTGGCGGCTGGCGGCTACGATGTCATGGGAATCGACCTCTCCGCGGCGCTCATCGAACTGGCGCGGAAGAGCGTGCCGAGTGGCCAATTTCGTGTCGAGTCGCTGCTGACGGCGGAACTGCCTCCTTGCATCGCGGTTGCCGCCGTCGGGGAGTGCGTCAATTACTTGTTTGACGACCGACACAGCTTGGCAGGCGTACGGCAGGTGCTGGCCCGCGCCTTCGCCGCTCTTGTGCCGGGTGGCCTGTTGCTGTTTGACGTTTCGGAGCCGGGCAGAGCTTCTGGGAGCGCTTCCAAGGCCCACAGGGAAGGAGAGGATTGGGCTGTGCTTGTGGCCATCGAAGAAGACGAGCAGCAGCAACTGCTGACCCGCCACATCACTAGCTTCCGCAAGGTCGGGGAATCGTACCGGCGTGACCACGAGGTGCATCGTCTGCGGCTATTGCCCCGAGCACAGGTTCTATCATGGCTGCGGGACATCGGCTTTCAAGTGAAAACACTCGATGCTTACGGATCGACGCCGTTCGCCGCCGGGCATGTCGGATTTCTCGCGCGAAAGCCCAGATAATCGAGTTAAATCGACTTGCCGCCCGGCGAGGTCAACAATTCTCGCGCTCCCGAGGCCAGCAACATCCCCGCAAGCTGCTGTCCGACGACTTCCGCCTCGGCAGCCGCTCCGCTGTGTTCGGCGGCCACACGCAGCTTGCCGTCGGGCGTCAGCACCGCTCCGCGCAAATGCAATCGATCTCCCTCGATACGAGACAAGGCACCGACCGGGACCAGGCAGCCGCCGCCAAGTCCGCGCAGCAAGGCGCGCTCAGCCAATACCGCTTGGCGTGTCGGCTGATCGTTGAGGCGATCAAGTAGGGCCTGCGTGTCGGCATCGTCGGTGCGGCACTCCAGGCCCAGCGCACCTTGGCCGACGGCGGGAAGCATCCATTGCGGATCGAGTAATTCCGTTATCGAGGAGCCAAGGCCGAGTCGTTGCAGTCCCGCCTCGGCGAGGATGATGGCGTCGAGTTCTTGTTCATCGAGTTTGCGCAGCCGTGTTTCGACGTTGCCGCGAAGGTTGACAAGGTTCAGATCGGGCCGGCGGTGCAATGCTTGCGAGCGACGCCGCAAGCTGCTCGTGCCGACGATCGCGCCAGCGGGCAACTCGTCGAAACTCCGATGCTTGCGCGACACAAAGGCATCGCCAGACGGCCCGCGCTCCGGCACGGCGGCCAGCATCAGACCAGCGAAAAACGTAGTCGGCAAATCCTTCAAGCTATGCACGGCGACATCGACGGAGCCGGCGAGCAAAGCACGCTGGATCTCCTTGGTGAAAACACCATCGCCGCCAATTTGCGTCAGGGCCATATCGCGGATGCGATCGCCGGAAGTCTCGATCTCGATCAGTTCAACGCTCCGCGGCTGGGCAAAGGGGCGCAAGCGCTCCGCGACGTGGCGGGCTTGCCACAACGCCAATGGGCTGCCGCGCGTGCCGATTCGCAAAGGATTCATGCTTGAGGTGCGCCCAATTCTTGCAACGTTCGTCGTAGATTGGCCGCCGTCGCCGACCGTTCCTCGCGGCCCGTCTCTATGCGACGCCGCCATGTGCCGTCTTCGTGCAGCGCTCGCTCGATGGCCAACCAGACCGCCGCCTGCCGATCGGGATCATCGAGATAGCGCGGAAACAGGTGCCAGTGCAGGTGCGGCACTTGATTACCCAACAATTCGTAATTGAGCTTGTGCGGACGATAACAGGTCTGAATCGCCTGGGCCAGCAAGCACATCTCATCGAGATACACCCGCCGTTCTTCCGCCGGCAAGTCATTCAGTTCCGTAGCATGGCGGCGCGACACAAGAAGACAGTAACCCTGATAGTATTGCCACATGCCCAGGAGGGCGACGCTGTTCGGGAAACGCCAGACGATGTCGGTGGCGCCGAACTCATCGATCGTCTCCATCTTCCAACAAAACGGACAATCGGTTTTATTCAAGAACAACTCCCTGTCAAGGCGATTCCATTAGCGCTAATGCGATACGGGCGCGTCTTCCGCAGGCTCCGGCAATGGGTGCTGTTCCCCATCGATCTTCGCGTTCTTTTTTTCATCTCCTGCTAGCGGTTGGCAGAGCGGAGTGGCGCCGGGCGGACACGGATACAGTTTATCGTAAATCCACAATCCGGCATGACAGCCGAACATGGCGCCGAGAAGGGCCGCTGTTTCCCGTGACTGAGTCCCTGACTCGCTGATGCTCCCCGCGTCCCAAGCCGTTGCCGGGCGGCTCCTTCGCATTTTGAAGCGGATCAATCGAAGCAAAAGCCAGAGGCCCAATCCGCCGCCGAGCAATCCAGCGACGAGTACATCGTTGACGAGCGTGGATGGGCCGCGCGTCGCGTGGTCTTGCAACACATCATGGAGCTGATCCAAGAAGCCGAGCAAGGCAGCGTCCGCGCCGCGATCGTGCAGGTCCCTCGCCAGGGTTCGCCGCAAGGTCTCGGCATCGCGACGGCTGAATTCTGGATCGTCCTCTGGCCGAACGATGATGTGTACATTGCGCGGATGCGTGCAAATGACAACATAAATCCCAGCAACGCCGTGCTCACTGGCAAACTTGCGGGCTTGCAACTCGAGCATCTGGTTGACCTGCGGCGTCCTCAAGAACGGGAACCAGCGCCGCGGCTGGGACGAAACAGATTCCACGGTTCGCACGAATACATTGCGATCGAATGTCCGGTGGATGTCGGCGATCCGCTGCTTAGCCTGTTCGATGGCGGCAGCGTGAAATAGCTTGGCGTCATCGCGGATCGGCGCATTTCGCTCTTCCGCCCGTGTAGCATTCACCAAGCAAGCCAGACAGATCACGGACAAGGTACGCGGGAGGCACGGAGTCATGACAGCCCGTCCTTTCGCCGCTAGCGGCTCAACGAGGTCGATTTAGAAATCGCCGCCACCGCCGCCAAAATCCCCACCCCCGAAATCGCCACCCTCACCGAAGTCACCGCCGCCACCGAAATCCCCACCCCCACCAAAATCGCCGCCTCCGCCAAAGTCGCCGCCTCCGCCGTCATCGCCACCGAAATCTCCGCCTCCGCCGTCATCGCCTCCGAAGTCTCCACCAGAGCCGGAGTAATCGGTATCTTCCCCCGTCCCGTAATCCTCGCCGCTAGACGGCGTACCGGCCTGCGCGGCGCCGCCCCAGCCGGACGTACCTCCGTGGAAAAAGCGGTCATACATCCACATGCCTGCGGCCGCCCCGAACATGCCGCCAAGCAACGAGCTGAGGAAGCCTCCTCCGCCTCCACCGTAGCCGCCTCCATAACCACCATATCCGCCTCGGCCTGCTCCCGAGAAGGCGCGGATGATTCCGAACAACACCCAGATCGCCAGCAACACCACTACGCCAATGCAAATGTATCCCATGATGGGATTTCCTCCTCTCCCGCCTTCGCCGGCGGGCACCGGGGTTTGCGCGCGATTACGGCCGTGTCCCGGCCACTCTTCGCTCGATTGGGCACGCGCTCCACCCGATCGACCCAGGTTTTGCCGAAGCGTTTTGCCGTAATAATCAACCGCTTCCCGCAAACCCTCGTCGTATTTTTTCTCACGAAACTTTTCGAGCAAAATCTTGACCATCTCGTTTCGGTTGCGCGCCGTGAACGCTTTCTTCTGTGTCTCGTTGCCCACCTCTATTTGCAGGTGGGGCGGTTCCTTGCAAATCAGCACATATACGCCGTTGACGGCGTTGTCGAAGGCCCGATCACGCGACCACTTCTCGAAGAACTCCTTTTTCTTGTCCGGCTGGTAATCCTTCTTGAGATCCGCAGGAATTTCCGGGAAGGTTTCGATAAGCAAATCCTTGTTGTAGTCCTGGGCGATTTTCTTGATTTGGGCGTTCGCCTTCTCAACAGCCTCCGCGGAAAAGAACTTGCCGTCATCCTTGATAACGGGCGCAATGGCAGCAAATGCCTCGACGCTCAATCCCAGCCAGCCGATGAGCAGGGCCGGAACCAGCAGCCAGCGGGAGATGGAAGCCATACGAATGTGTCCCTTCAGCAAAAGGTTCGTGCAGACGCCGTGAACATCTTCCGGCTCTTCTTATTATATTATCAGGGGCACCAGCCGCCCCGAACAGCCCCGAGAAGGGGACCGATTGCTGTCCATTTATACAGGGTCCAAACGTATCGTTCGCGGGAGACATAAGGTGATTCGTCTACACTCAACCACAATTTTGGCCGTGCGGCATCGGGGCGGCGTGGCGCTGGGCGGCGACGGTCAAGTGACGCTGGGACAGTACGTCGTCAAAAGCGATGCGCACAAAATCCGCCGCTTGCACAATGGCCGCGTCCTGGCAGGATTCGCCGGCAGCGCTGCCGACGCCTTCGCCCTCCTGGAACGCTTCGAGGCCAAACTGAAGGATCATCAAGGCAACGTGCCCCGTGCCGCCACCGAGTTGGCCAAGGATTGGCGCACGGATCGCATACTGCGGCGGTTAGAAGCGATGCTCATCGCGGCCGATCGCGAACATCTGCTTGTGGTCAGCGGCACAGGCGACGTGGTCCAACCAACCGATGGCGTGGCCGGCGTCGGCTCTGGCGCGCCCTACGCTGTGGCCGCCGCGCGCGCTCTGCTCAAGCATGCCGACCTCAACGCGGTGGAGGTCGTGCGCTCGGCCCTGGAAATCGCCGCTGACCTGTGCATCTACACCAACCGCAACATCGACGTGGAAGAATTGTGAGAGGAACCACGAAACACACGAAAAACACGAAAAAAAGAAAAGGAAAGAAGAAACTCAGACAAACAAGAAGTCAAACGGCACTGCGCTCGGCTCCTTGTCATCTTCTTTGCTCTTTTTTTCGTGTTTTTCGTGTGTTTCGTGGTTCCTTCTCGGGAGGATAAACGTGGCTGATTTGACGCCTCGGCAGATCGTGGAGGAGCTGGATCGCTATATCGTCGGTCAGGACGCCGCCAAGCGCGCCGTGGCCATCGCTATTCGCAATCGCTGGCGGCGCCAGCAGCTGCCGCCGGAGTTGCGCAAGGACGTCACGCCCAAGAACATTATCATGATCGGGCCGACCGGCGTAGGCAAAACCGAGATCGCCCGACGCCTCGCTCAGCTCGTCGGCGCGCCGTTCCTCAAGATCGAGGCCACCAAGTACACCGAGGTCGGCTATCACGGCCGCGATGTCGAAAGCATGATTCGCGACCTCACCGAAATCGCCATCGGCATGGTACGACAAGAGCAACGCCAACGCGTCGAAACACAGGCCCAAGAGCGCGTCACCGAACGTCTGCTCGATCTGCTGCTACCCCGCTCTTCTAGCTGGGATCCGGAAGATGCCGAGGAGAACGAACGCCATCAGCGCAGCCGCGACAAGATGAAAGCGCGGCTGGAATCCGGCGAGTTGGAAGATCGCATGGTCGAGTTGAGCGTCGAACAAAAGACCGTGCCGGTGCAGATTTTCTCCAACCTCGGCATGCAGGAGATGGACGCCGATTTGCAGAGCATGTTCGAGCGCATCATGCCGCGTCAGCCCCAGCAACGGCAAATTCCGCTGCGCGAGGCACGGCGCATTTTGCTCGAACAAGAGACAGAAGCGCTCATCGATCGCCAGGTCGTGACCGAAAAGGCCGTCGAACTGGTCGAAAATCAAGGCATCGTGTTCCTGGATGAGCTGGATAAAATCTGCGGCCCGCATTCGACACACGGGCCGGACGTGTCTCGGCAGGGGGTGCAACGCGATCTCTTGCCAGTGGTCGAGGGCACCACAGTGAACACGCGCTATGGCCCGGTGCGCAGCGATCACATTCTCTTCATCGCCGCCGGCGCTTTCCATGTCTCCAAACCGTCCGACTTGATGCCGGAGTTGCAGGGCCGATTTCCCATCCGCGTCGAATTGACCGACCTGAAGCGCGAGGATTTCCTGCGAATTTTGATCGAGCCGAAACACTCGCTGACCAAGCAGTACTCCGCCCTGCTTGCCACGGAGGGCGTGACACTGGAATTCAGCAAGGAGGGCATCGAAGCCCTGGCCGACATTGCCTACGAAGTCAACAGCACAACCCAAAACATCGGTGCTCGGCGCTTGCACACGATTCTTGAGAGAGTGGTTGAGGACATCAGTTTCGACGGACCCGATCGGAAGGACAAAAAAATCCGTATCGACGGCACTTACGTCCGACAAAAATTGCAAGATATATTACAAAAGGAGGATTTGACGCGCTTCATCCTTTAATGAGAATCTCATGGATTTTAAGCGAAGACAGCGACGTCCCGAATCATGGGTGATTACATTTTGTGCAAACTGGCCTAGAGTTGAACAGTTAATGCGGGACGCCGCCGAAACAGTAACGGAACAGCCTTACTCTTTGTCCCTGTCGTTTCTAATCTTACGCCAAGTACGGCCATTCGATCCGTGCTTGGCATTGAGTTTGCGTACAACTCGGTGAAAACGGTTGCCCCCTCACGTTTTTTGAAAGGATTAAGGCTCACTTTGAGTTTCGTTACATTTTCGCGAGGTGAAGTCTATCACATTGACCGTGCTCGGGTTCGTGCTTAAGGTGCTTGCTAGTCACCGATTTTGGTCTAACAGTGAAGGAGCAGCTTGGTTATGAGGAACTTGGTCAAACTTGGCGGCATTGGTCTGGTGGTAGTGCTTGGCATAACCGCCGAGACTCCCTCGGTCCATGCGGCGAAGAAAGCCAGTCCAGAGGCGCAGGTCGAAGTGTTGCTCAAGCGTTATTGGAACTATTTCGAGGAAGGCAAGTTCAAGCAGGCTGAGCAAGTCGCCGAATTGGCGCAAGAACTAGCTCCCGATGATCCTCAAATCGCGGTAGCTCTGAAATTAGCCAAACGTCAGCAGGAGAAAAGCTCTCCCAATGCAGAAATCGAGACACAATTGGAGAAAGTCCTCCAGAAACTGGACCTCGTAGAACGACAGCTTCGCGACATCGAAGCCAAGAACCGTCGTCGGGCGCGCATTCAAATCGCCAAGGAGCCGCCTGGCTCTCCCGACGGCAATTATTAATCGGGTTCGCTCTTTCCCCAAAGTGACATTTTTCATCGAGCAAGGTCTGCGGGTACATTTCGACCTTTTGCCGTTCGCCCCTTTGGGGATGCGCTCATACTTCTTCCGTGTTGATCGCCTGCATGACCCAGCGATTGATGTCGCGGAGCATGTCGAGGTGGATGCCGTGATTGACGGCGTAGGTGTGCATCCGAATCGATAAGCCGGCGGTATACAGCAGTCGGAAATCTTGCCGGGCCATTTCCAGGGGAACTACTGTATTCGCAACGCCGTGGCCGATCAGCACGCGGAGATGGCGAACCTCCGGCAAGCGCAACAAAGGCCGGCCTCCCCGCGGCATGGCGCCGTTGAGAGAGATGATGCCGGCGAAGCGCTCGGGGTACATCATGCCCAGCCGATAAGCCAGCGTTGCTCCCTCGTGATAGCCGGCTAGATAGATTCGCTCGGAATGAACGTGATAATGTCGTCGCGTTTGCTCGACGGCGCGGAAAACGTATTCCTCGATCCGCGCGTCGCTCTCTTCATCTTCCCAACTGTAGGCCGGGAAGCCGTTATCGCGAAGTCCCAGAGATCGCGGACCGCGGAGACCGATGCAAATATAATTGCGCCGGCTCAGTTGCGGCGCCAGACGGAGGATTTGTTCCTCGGAGCCGCCGTGGCCATGCAAGAAGACCAAAAGCGGGTAGGGATAGTTGGGTTCGTAGCCGGTCGGCAGGAAGGTTCGCAAAGGCCAAGCGCCTTCGCGTCGTTCCGAAGAGGCGGGCACTTCGGAGGTGTAAAAGCCCTCAGCCGGACGAGACAAAAAGGCGGGAAGGTCGGTATGTGCCATGAGAAACCCGATTGTTCCGGTTCTAGCGATTTCACCGTTCGTGCGAGTTGTAAGACTTTGCGGGCGAACATTTTGGGGCTAACTCACGCCATTCGCTCATGTTGACGGGGCAAGTTTACGTTTGCTGCAAGAGGGTGTCAACGCGGTTCCGCGCTCCGCACCGCGAAAAAAGGGCTTTTTTTGCCTTCCGGCTGCGGGATGCAACGGTTAGGCGAGCTAGGCGGGGAAGAGTGGGATGAGAGGCGGTTTGACGATTCGATGAGCCCCGGACTTACAGGAACAGCGAGCGGGGTTACGTAAGCGCCCCGAGAGAACCTCTCCGGGCGCTTACGCAACCCCGCTCGCCGCTCTCTTACGGTCGCGGCTCAGATTTACCGGGATTCAGGCGAGACAGAGATGCCTTGGACTCTTGCGTCAGCCAGGCATCGGCTGAACCGTTGGCGAGGGATCGGAGAACCTTGCGGGCTTCGGCGGTGCTAACTTGTTCCAATACTTTCACCGCCCGCATCGCCCGCAATTGTTCAGGTTTCCACTCTCTTCTTCGCGCCTGCGTGAGCAACTCCTCGATCCGCTTACGGGCCTCTAGCGAGGGGCGGTTTTTCAGTGCCGCACTCAGGGCCGGTTCGGCCCTTTCCGCAAGTGTCGCCAACTCTTTCATGGCGGCCTCGCGGACGGCGAATTGGTCGGCGTCAAGCTCGGCCAGGAGCTTCTGAAACCGCGTCGGCTCGACGCGCTCGGCGGGCCGCAGCCGACCTTTCAGCATCTCCACCGCGCGATCGCCGCCGGTGGTAAGGGTCCAGATGGCCCGATTCGCCCTCATTGCATCGGTGTCCGCCAAATCGGTCCAGAGCGTCTCCAGTTCCTTCGCGTTCAACTGCCGAGCTTCCGGTCGAACCGCTCGGCAGGCGTCCGTCACATCCCAAACCAGGGCCGTGCCGTCGCGCAAGCCCGAAGCCAGGCGCCGGCCGTCCGGCGAGAACGCCAGGCACTGGACCTCCGAGTTATGTCCGCGAAGCTCGAGGACGGGCTTGCCGGTCGTAGTGGAATACAAGCGAATGACGGACCGGTTGTCGACGGCAAGAAGCCGGCCGTCGGGCGAGAGAGCTACGTCGGGATGGTATTTCTCGGTCATCGGCAGAGTGAACAACGTTTTCCCCGAGACCAATTCCCATAACCGGGCGGTGCCATCGGCACTTCCAGAAGCCAGCAACCTGCCATCGCTGGAAAGAGCCAGGGTGCGAATAGCCCCTTTGTGCCCTTCCAGCGTCCGAATCTCGCGGCCGCTCGGCAGCTCCCACAGGTAGAGTTGTCCGGCTCCATCGGAACCGGTCGCGGTAGATGAACCGTTCTCGAAACGAGTCACTCTGCCGCGCACGGATCCTGCGATGGCCGTGCGTCCATCCGGCGTAATAACCAGCTGTGAGTACAGATCCGCCGCGGCCGTAATGGAGCTTCGGATTTCCTTCCCGGTGGCCAAGTCCCAGATGTGCAGGCCGTCCTGCCCATTGCTCTTGCCTTCGCCGAATTGTGGTGAGCAGTGGTTATGAGCGGAGACGAGATATTTGCCGTCCGGCGAGAAGGCCACGGCCCGTATCGCGTCCTTGCCTTTGTACTCCAGCGACCGGATTGGCTTTTGGCGGCCCATCTCCCATATATCCACATGAGAGAGCGAACTCTGCGCCACCAGCTTCCGATCGGCAGAGAAGACCGGATAATCGGGGATGATCTGGCTATCCAACTTCCAGCCCGGCTTTCCTGTTTGGATTTTCCATTCGCGAAGCGTCTGTCGGTCTCCACAAAGTAGCATCTTGCCATCGAGGGAAAAAGCGACGCCTTTCAGCGGGAAATCGTGACCGTCCGCGGGCGGTCCCACATCCTTGCCCGTAGCAGGATCGAGAAGATGGATGAATTGGTACTCCCCCCAGCCCTGTTGGTCTCCCACCGCCAGATGCTTGCCATCGCGGGACAACACTGGCCACGCGCCTTGCGTTGTGCTGGTTTTCCGGGCGAATCGCTCTTTCCCCGTCGCCGGATCCCAGAAGTGGACCTCACCCGGATAATGCCCCGTGATAAGCGTTTTGTCATCGTTGGTGAACAGCAGACCTCCTTGAGTGATAAAACACGAGAAGTCCTCCTTGAATTTCAGCCGAGATACTTCTTTCCCAGTGCCGACCTCAGACAGATAAACATTGCGGAAGACTCCTCCCACGGCAACCCATTTCCCATTGTGCGAGAAGGCGATGGGAGGAGAGTTGAGGAAATGATCCGGACTGGGTAGGTCGCGGAGCTTCTTTCCGCTGCGGATATCCCAAAGCTGAACCGGAGGCTTGCTCGATGCGATCGCTAAGAGGGAACTGTCGGGGGAAAAAACAAGCGTCTTCGCATCGGTTTCTTTCAGGGAGCGTATTTTTCGTCCGGTTGTCGTCTCATACAATCCGACTTCCTTCTCTGAATCGGGGACGGCGAGCAATTTCCCGTCCGGCGAAACAGCGAGGCAAGCCATTTCTCCAAAGACATGCTCGGGAAGCGAACAGCTCCAGCTCGTCTTTGCGGCGGCCGTGTCCCAGAGAAGCAGTTTGTTTCTCTCGCCCAGAAGGGCCACCGCTTTCATCCCAGGGACAAAGACGGCAGCGCGGACGTAGTCAAGCGGGATCTGCACGCGATGGGTCTCACGCCCGGTGGACCGATCCCAGAATCGCACCGAACCATCCCGACAGCAAGCCGCGAGCGTCTGATTGTCCGGCCAGAACGCGAACGCCAGAACTCTCTCGTCCACCCGCAGCCGTGCTGTTCCCATGCGGGCGATGGCTCGCGGCGGCAACGGATCGCCGTAGCGGTCCAGACGGGGCGGTTCACCTGCGAGGAGCGGACAGGGCAGGAGAGCGAGGACCCACAACGCGGATCGAGGAAACATCGGGCGACCCTCCGCCGTTTAGCCGCGACGCGCAGCGGAGCGTGACAGCAACGCGCTCCGCTGCGCGTCGCGGCTAAACGGAAAACTACAAAATCCCCTGCTTTTCGAGATATTCGATCAACAGAACCGTGGCTTGCTGCGGGGAAGTGTTGGTGGCATCGAGGGTCAATTCCGGGTTTAGCGGCGACTCGTAGGGATCGTCGATGCCGGTGAAGCCCTTGAGCTGGCCGGCGCGGGCTTTTTTGTATAGCCCCTTGGGATCACGCTGTTCGCAGGTCTCGATGGGCGTGTTGACAAACACTTCGATGAACGGCAACTTGCCCTCGACGTGCAAAGCGCGGACCTTATCGCGGTCGGCGCGGTAGGGACTGATGAAGCTGGTCATGGTCAAGACGCCGCAGTCGGCGAACAGCTTGGCAACCTCGCCGATACGGCGAATGTTCTCCTCGCGGTCGGCGGCCGAGAAACCGAGGTTCTTATTGAGTCCGTGGCGGATGTTATCGCCGTCGAGCACGTAGGCGAGCCGGCCGCGTTGCACCAGGGCGTGTTCCAGCGTGTAAGCGATGGTGCTTTTGCCCGAACCCGACAGGCCGGTGAACCACAATGTCGCGCCTTTTTGCTTGAGCAGCTGCGCCCGCTCCTCGCGGCTAACGTGGCCTTCATGCCAGGTAATATTCGTCGCCTTAATCTCAGTCATCACGTTTCCTTTCCAGAGGATCTAACCACAGAGTCACAGAGAACACAGAGAAAGACACAGAAAAAACAAGAAAAAATACACCAATCTATCCGCGTCTGTTCTGACTTCTTGTTTTGTCTTTCTTTTCTGTGTTTTTCTCTGTGTTCTCTGTGACTCTGTGGTGAGCTTTTTCTTCAGGATATTTATTCGCCTTTCGGTTGTCCGCACAGGAGAAACAACACTGCCATGCGCACGGCCAAGCCGTTGGTCACTTGCTGCAAGATGGCACTGTGCGGTCCATCGGCGACTTCCGGCGTCAGCTCGACGCCGCGATTGATGGGGCCGGGAGCAAGGAGCAGAATATCCGGCTTGGCGCGGCGCAGCCGTTCGCTTTGCATGCCGAAGAGGCGGAAATACTCCTGGACCGAAGGGAACAATCCGCCGCGTTGCCGCTCGAACTGGATGCGCAGTACGTTGACCACATCGCACAAGGGCAAAATATCATCGAGCCGATGGGCAACCTCAACACCGAGGCGTTCGATCGATCGCGGTACCAACGTCGGCGGGCCGCAGACGATGACGCGGGCACCCATTTTCAGCAAGCCGTGGATGTTGCTTCGGGCGACGCGGCTATGGGCAATGTCGCCGACCAGACCGACCGTCAGCCCTTCCACGCGCCCCTTGACGCGGCGAATAGTGAAGATGTCGAGCAACCCTTGCGTGGGATGCTCGTGAGCGCCGTCGCCGGCGTTGACGATGCTGGCGTGCAGGTGCTGGGACAGCAGGTGCGGCGCGCCCGGTACGGAATGCCGTACCACCACCACGTCAATGCCCATCGCCTCGATGTTCTTGGCCGTGTCGATGAACGTCTCGCCCTTGGCCACGCTGGAGCCGCCCACTGTGAAGTCGTGCGTGTCCGCACTCAGCCGCTTGGCAGCGAAAGCGAAACTGGAACGAGTGCGCGTTGAGGCTTCGAAGAAAAGATTGACGATGATCTTGCCTTTGAGATCGTTGCGTTTCTTGCGTCGCCGTTGGCTGACTTCGACGAATTGCTCGGCGGTGTCGAGAATGGTTTCGATCTCGCCGCGGCTGAGATCTTCAAGACCAAGCAGATGACGGCGAGTCCACACGGCGGGTTTGCTTTCCGGCAGGGCCAGTTGCACTGTCACGGTCGTGATCCTTCCTGGGGCGTCTGTGACGTCCGATTGAGCCGCTTGCGGCCTAGCGGGATTGCTATCCTTGCCGGGCGGGAGAGGGAGCGTCTGCCCGTTAGAAAGATAGCCGGAGCAGGCGGCGCAGACAAGGATTTTCCTCCCCGCGACGCGGACGGCGCGGTAAACTGTGCCGGTTGTCCCGGTGGAGCGATAAACGGTTCGCTCGCCTCCGTATGTATACTGGCAGAAGCGGGCGCGGACGTCGGATTAGTTGGAAGTGCTTTTCGGGCGGAGTAAAGTCATGCCGGTACACGACTGGACGCGAGTCAGCGATGGGATTTTCCACCATTTCCAATATTCTTGGGTGCTGGAAATCCAACGCACCCTCAGGCGCGGACTGCTCCCCAAGGGATACTACGTCTTGGCTGAGCAAATCGGTGGAGACGTAGGCACGCCGGACGTTCTGACGCTCCAGACCACAGCTGCGAAACAGGATCCCGAAGGTCCTCTTTCTGGCACCGCAACGCTGACCGAAACACCTCCGATCGTCCAAGCCCGAACGCGCATCCCACGAGATCCCTACGCCCGTTTGCAACGATCCGTGGTGATCCGGCATACGAGCGATGATCGCATCGTGGCCATGATTGAGGTTATTTCTCGCGGGAATAAATCGAACCGGCATGCCATCCGAGCCTTCGTGGACAAGGCAATAGCGGCCCTAAATGGCGGAGTTCACCTTTTATTAGTGGATGTTCATCCCCCACGACCACGCGATCCGAATGGTATCCACGGTGCTTTGCTCAACGAGATTGGGACCGAGGAATACGTATTGGGAGCAGATCGTCCCTTGACCGCCGCCGCTTACATCAGCGGCGCCGAGATCGTTGATGCTCTTGTCAATCACTTCACCATCGGCCAACCGATTCCGGAAATGCCGTTGTTTCTGACCACGAAAAACTACATCCTCGTTCCCCTGGAAGCCGCCTACAAGGCTGCCTGGGAGGACGTTCCGCCGCAATATCAAGCAATGCTCCTCGCCTCATCTTGAATAGGGAATATGGTCCATGACGCCTCGCAACCTCCTTTATCAAATCGTCGTCCTACTGGTCCTATCCGCGCATGCTGCCATCGGAGCGGAGCCATCGACCCGCCTCCCATCAGCGACCCCTGCCGAGGTCGGACTCGACGCCGCCAAGCTCGATCAAATCGACGCTGTTATCCAGGCAGCGATCGACAAGGGGCTGCCTCCCGGCGCCGTCGTTCTCGTGGCGCGGCAGGGGAAGGTCGCTTATCGCAAGGCATATGGATGGCGGAGCAAGCAGCCGGCCGAGGTTCGCATGATGGTGGATACGCTTTTCGACATGGCCTCGCTCACCAAGCCGATTGCCACCGCCACATCCGTCATGATTCTTTTGGAGCAGGGCAAGTTAAAACTGTCGGATCGCGTGTCGAAACATCTGCCGGAGTTCGGGCAGAACGGCAAGGAAGCGATCACGATCGAGCATTTGCTGCTGCATACCAGCGGCCTCATCGCCGACAATCCCGTCGAGGACTATCAGGACGGCCGCAAGAAAGCCTGGGAGCGAATCTGCCAGCTGCGGCCCAATCCTGAACCGGGCAAACAATTCCGGTATTCGGACGTGAATTTCATCGTCCTCGGCGAACTGGTGGAACGCCTCAGCGGGGAAGCGCTGGATGCATTCACCCGCAAACACATTTACACACCCTTGGGAATGCGCGATACGACGTTTCGACCAAGCAAGGAACTAGCCGAGCGGGCGGCGGTCACGGAGAAACGCGGCGACCACTGGATGCGCGGCGAAGTCCACGACCCACGCGCTTACCTTCTCGGCGGCGTGGCCGGACATGCCGGGTTGTTTTCAACTGCTGATGATCTTGCCGTCTTTGCCCAGATGATCCTGGGCGGCGGCAGTTTTGCCGACCGGCGCATCCTCAAGCCCGAAACGGTACGGCTCATGACGACGCCGCACACAGTGCCCAAGGGACGGCGCACCCTCGGCTGGGACGCATCGACGCGCTTCTCCTCGGACCGCCGCGATAGTTTCTCCGCTCACAGTTTCGGACATACCGGCTTCACCGGAACGTTTATCTGGATCGATCCGGACAATCAGACCACCCTTATCCTGCTGAGCAACCGCGTCCATCCCGATGGCAAAGGGCAACCCGAAATTGGCCGTCTGCGCAGCCAGGTCTTATCGATCGTGGCCGCCAGCGTGGTCAAACCCGCTGGGAGATCGGGTGATGAACGCGCCGGCGTTCTCAACGGTATCGATGTTCTGAAACGCGACGGCTTCCGCCAGCTGAAAGGCCGGCGCATTGCTTTGGTGACGAACCATACCGGCGTGGACCGCGACGGCCACAGCACGATCGATCTTTTGCACCAGGCCGAGGGCGTCAAGTTGGTGGCGTTATTCAGCCCCGAACATGGTATCCGCGGCGTGCGGGAAGGTTTTATTGCCGATGACAAGGATGCAAAGACCGGCCTGCCCATCTACAGCCTCCACGGAACGCGAAATCGCCCCGCGAAGGAGCAACTAGAGGGCATCGACACCTTCGTTTACGATATTCAGGACATTGGTTGTCGCTTTTACACGTATGAGACGACGCTCGGCTATATCCTGGAGACGGCGGCGGAGAACAAATTGAAAGTCGTCGTCCTTGATCGACCCAATCCCATCGATGGACTGACCATCGAAGGACCGTTGCTCGACAAAAAGCTGGAATCATTCGTCGGCTATCATCCGCTGCCCTTGCGGCACGGTATGACACTGGGCGAATTGGCCCGCCTGTTCAACCGCGAGCGCAAAATAGGCGCCGAACTCGAAGTCATACCCATCGAAGGCTGGCAACGCGCCGACCTGTTCGACCGCACCGGTCTATTGTGGATCAATCCATCGCCGAACATGCGAAGCCTGGCGGCGGCTCTGTTGTATCCAGGGGTCGGCCTTCTAGAGACGTCGAACATCAGTGTCGGCCGCGGCACCGATCGCCCGTTTGAGATCTTCGGCGCTCCCTGGATCGACGCCCGACGCCTGGCTTCCGCGCTGGCTTCCTCGCATCTGCCCGGCGTTCGCTTCGTGCCGGTTCGCTTCACACCCAAAAGCAGCACCTACGCCGGCAACGAATGTGGCGGTGTGCAAATTCTTCTCGATGATTGGCGGCAATTTCAGGCCGTGCCGGTCGGCATCACCATCGCTTATCATTTGCGCAAACTGTATCCGGAAGAGTGGCAAATCAAGGGCTACGGCAAGCTGCTGGCCCATCCGCCGACCTTGGAGGCACTCGAACGCGGCGAGACGCCGGAGCAGATCATGAAACGATGGCAGCAAGATCTGGAGCATTTCCAGAAAGTGCGGAAGGAATATCTGCTGTATTGATGCCGAGCTTACGGCCGTTTCTTCGTCACCGCCGTCGCCTCGTGCTTGAACGGTTGCAGAATCGGCTGCTGCTCGTCATCGATGCCGGTCAGCATCAGGATGCGCTGCTCGGCCTGCCGCAATTGCTGATAGCACGACTTAATGAGTCCGACGCCCTGTTCGTAGCGAGCGAGGGCGTCCTCAAGTCCGAGCCGGCCATCTTCCAATTCGCGCACCATCCGCTCCAATTCGAGCAGCGATTCCTCAAACGTTCGGCCGTCGTCTCGTGATTCGCTCATCGGTTCACTCGCTTTCTCTCGTCTCTTCGACGCGACTGATGATCTCGCCGCGTTGGAGCCGCGTCACGATGCGTTCGCCGGAATGCAAGCGCCCGGCATCGTGCAGTAAAGCCGACTCGTTTTCCTTGCGCGTTAAACTGTAGCCGCGCGCCAGCACATTCAGCGGACTGAGCGATTCCAGCCGCGCCGCTTGCCCCTTAACTTGCTCGTAAAGTTGTTCGATGCGGCGCTCTACGGCACGCTGCAAACGCTCGTTCCACTCATCGAGGCGTTCTTCCTCCTGGCGAATGCGTTCGAGCGGACGGCGGAAGCACGGCCTGTCCGCAAGCTCCGCCAGGCGTGCTTGGGCCATGTCCATCCGGCGGCGCAGATCGGTGCGGAAACGCAGTTCGAGTCCCTGCAGCCAATCGAGGACCGCCGTGCGATCGGGCACAACCTTCTCGGCCGCCTCGCTGGGCGTCAGCGCCCGCACGTCGGCCACCATGTCGGCGATGGTCAGATCATCCTCGTGGCCGATGCCGGTGACGATGGGGATGCGCGACTGAAAAATAGCCTGGGCGACGCACTCCTCGTTGAAGGTCCACAAATCTTCGAGACTGCCGCCGCCGCGGCCGACGATGAGCACATCGACTATCCCCGGCTCATTCGCGTCCAGGCGGTTGAGCATCCCTATCGCCTCGGCCACCTCGGCGGCCGCGCCTTCGCCTTGAACGTGAACGGGACAAATCCACACTTCCGCCGCCGGCCAGCGCCGCGACAGGATTTCCAACATATCCCGCACCGCCGAGCCGCTGGGACTGGTCACGAGCACGATGCGCCGCGGGATACGCGGCAGCTTGCGTTTCCGCTTGGGGTCAAAATAACCCTTTAGAGACAGTTTTTCTTTCAATTGCCGGAACGCCAACTCCAGCGGCCCAATGCCCTTGGGCTGGATCTCCTCGATGAGCAGCTGATATTCGCCGCGCGGCATGTACAAGGTGAGCCGTCCGCGCGCGATGACGTGCATGCCGTCGCGCAGATCAAACCGCATGCGCAGGGCGATGGCCCGATAGAGCACCGCCTTAAGAGGCGCTTCGTCGTCCTTGAGGGTCAGGTATTGATGCCCATAGGAACTCGGCCGCGACAGGTTCGACACCTCGCCTTCAACCCAAACATTGGCGTGCGTCTCTTCGAGCAACCCCTTGAGGGCGCGCGTTAGCTCCCCGATGGTGAGGACCTTAGCGCCGGCAGGTGGAAATGGGACAGGCATGAGGCACATCCCTGCATGAAACGAACCTACAACCCAGAGAGGGTACAACAGTTCAGGTTCCGATGCAAGAGAATCTGGATTGAATCGGGATCGAAAAGCGGCAGGCGAAGCGTCGCAACCAGCACAATCGACCTATTTCATACTGCGGATCGTTGCAGGAAACCGATGGCCGCAACCTTGGCTTGAAAAATGCCATGAATCACATCGCCGTTGTTGTAGCGAACATCGATTTCGTACTTGATCGCCGGTGCATTACTGAATTGAGCATCCTCGTAGGATCGAAGATACTCGATCGCCTCGCCAACGGATGCAATCTGTTTAGGTTCACCGTGCAGTACAAGAACGGTGATACCCACAATGCGCCGCGACAGGGAGGCATCCAAAGTGGCGATGAATTCTTGCAACGGGGATTGGTCCGGTCGAGGAGCGGTGAATAGAGCCTGTTTGAGTCGGCCGATCTGCTCGGACGACAAGGCTTGATATTGCTTGATCTTTTCTCGAAAACGCCGTTCGGGTGTGTCCTCGTCGTAGGCGGCATCGATCCCCGCGGATGCGAACGCCTTCAGAATATCGTGATAAGGGATGTGAAATACGTTAAAAGCATGAGAACGCAACTGAACCAGGGCAGTTTTCGTGAACTGGCCGGCGAGAACGATGCCGAGGAAAGGGCGAAAATGGCCATAGGTTTCGGCCAGAGCGAGAACGGCTCCTTGGATCTCTTGCGCTTTGTTTTTGGAATGCTTCGTATAGCGTCTCCACGCGACCTCAATGAACGCGGCGGGTTGACCAATCGTCGTATCCGTGCCGCCGCGTTCGAAAACGTAGTCCAGATCGTGGCTATTGCCGAAGCGATCCTGCCAAGATACCCTGGAGCCTTTGCGAGCGGGCCGGTCTCTTTGATAATCGAGATAAAGTTGATGCCGGTCAGCTACTTTCTGCAATACCTCTCGCAGAGATAGCTGCAGCAGATCCCCGATGATTTGTCCCCATTTATGGGCTCCGGATTCCGCCATAAGCTCATCCCCGAACCCATAGACGGCCCTCACAGAGCGGGACGCGGTGTTTGCGGTTTTTCCACTTTACATTTCGATCGCGTGTTTTCTCGAACTCAAAGGCGGAGAAGCCGGCCGCCATAGCCAGACGCCCAAGCCATTCCATGACAGGGACGTAGATCCCATAGGGCGCGGAATCGCCCAAGACAAAACAAAGGCGAGATGGTTGCCGACATACACGGCGCAATGAACGCCATACCTGAGCGAGATCAAGGAAATAGGCTGCAATCATCAAATGATAGGTTTTCCTGCCCCCCTTCTGTTGCCGAACGGATGCCAACTGCTCGCAGACATTGGTAATATCTGAGCGGATCGGGGTCAATTCCGGAGAAGCTAGGATTTGCTCCAGGTCCGCGGCGCGTTCGGGAACATGCTGCGAGCAGGAGCGAATTAAGTGTTGGCGAACGGCTTTTTGGAGGTCGCCCCAGCTATCGATCTCGCGGAAAAAGCACATTTCAAGACGAGTAGCATCCGCATAATCGTAATTGTTCGCGTAGGGCGGCGAGGTGATAACGAGGTTCGCCCACTGATCCGGGACGCCGGCACAAGTACGCGCGTCGGAGGAGATTAAGATAGCTGCCGGCCCTTCTAGCTGGCCTGCCATCCGCATGTCAGCGGCAATCATTGCCGTCATCGATTCGAAAGCGGCAAGAGGATGTACAGCGGCTCGTTTCGTCTTGCGCGGCAACACATACTGCCACGGGGCGGTTCCGGCATGGGAGACGGGACGGAGAATGGCAACCAGCGTCAACCAGACCAATCGTGATGCCGCGGACTGATCGTCCGTTTTTTCCCAGGCGCGGCGCAATTGATCTAGACACGTCAGTGATTCTTCCGTGAAGCATCGTCGAATGAGGGGCGGATAATCGTCCACTCTCGCGGTCAGCCCTTTGGCCACCCGCTTGACCTCTCTCGCTCGTTCCAGGAAGGCATTGGGATCGTCGCGGTAGAGAAGTTTAGCGCGGGAAATTCGCGTCACGAACGAATGAGCTTCCACTCCATAGGATGGAAGACCCGATCGTTCAGCCGCAATCAAAGTCGTCCCAGCACCTGCGAAAGGATCGAGAACGGCGACTTCCCCCAATCGTTGGGCGTCGGCGAGTACCGATTCAACCCACTGAGCAGAGAAACCGGCGCTGTAGCGAAACCAACGATGGACGGGCAGCGCCATGTTATCGACAAACGTGGAGGCGGTCGCTTCGCGCGGGCGAGTCACTTCGTCAGCCGGGAAAAGCAGAAGTTGAGCGAATCCATCGCGCGTCATCCGATCATCTCCGCGGTGAAAAGCTCTCCTCATCCGAGCATCCCTTGACTCGCTTACCAACCATCGGCTAAAAACCGAGCAACGCTCAATGAGGGATGCCGCCAGCCACTATCTTTTCCTCAACCGCCCCATCTGAACAAACGTTGCGGTCCCTGTCAAGAAGAAGCCATCGGCCAATTCCAGAATTATGAGTGGGTTCGTAAATCTTGCCGCTTGTAACGAAGGTGGGGCCAGGGTGCGAGGTTCCACCTGTCCATCTTCCTGCGCTCGGCTGCCTGACGCCGCCCCTCCTGATTTAGAATAGACGTGGGAGCTTACTCCGCGGCTCTTCGAGCGAGGATGCTTTCGTGCCAATGCCCTTGCGAACGCGACTCGGCTTGCTGGGCATCCTCCTTCTCGCCGGCTGTGCGAGCAGCCGGCAGATGGTTCCCACTTGCGGGTACGTCGCCCCCAATGCCGATATCGTCTTTGTCCTCGATGGCTCCGGCGATTATCGCACCACGTCGCGAGTTTTGTCCGAAGCGGTCAGCGCGAGCGGGGCGCCTTTGCGGGTTGAGACGTTCGTCTGGTCGCACGGCTACGGACGGATGTTGGCCGATCACGTCGATCACTGCAATCATCTCGAAGAAGGGCGGCGACTCGCCACCCTGGTTATCGCCGTCAAGCAGAGCTGTCCCGAGCGAGGCGTGTACCTCGTCGGTCATAGCAGCGGCACGGCCGTCGCCCTGGCCGCCGCGGAGGTATCGCCGCCCGGCTTGATTGAGCGGGTTGTGCTGCTTGCTCCGGCGATCTCGTACGATTATGATTTGCGGCCTGCCTTACGCACCGTTCGGCAAAGCATTGATGTGTTCATCAGCCGGCGCGATGTGGGCGCGTTATTCTTCGGCACGGGCATCGCCGGCACCGCTGATCGCCGGCATGCCGCCGCGGCCGGTAGAATCGGTTTCACGCCGATTCTGACCTGTCCAGGCGATGAGCTGCTGTATGCCAAGCTGCGCGTGCATCCGTGGAACCGAAGCGTGGTTTGGAGCGGCAATCGCGGCAGCCATTATGGCACGCTCGAACCGACTTTCGTACGCGCCTACATTCTACCCCTGCTCCAACGCGCTCCCTATTGACACCAGCCCGCAGCGCAAGCAAGGGTATGAGCAACCCTTGCTTGCGCTGCGGGCTGGTGTTGGAAGTGCGAAGAATGTCCCTAAGCACTGACGTCGGTCAACGCGGCGAGTTTCGCAAACAAGTCCCCGAGAGTGGGTTCATAATGCTTCCAGCGCGCCACCGAGCGAGTGTAAATGGGCTGGCGCACTTGCGTGAGACTGGCGGTTCGCACGGGGCGTTCGGTCTGATGAAATTCCAGACAGCCCGGCTCCCATTCCAAACCGCACCACGACACAAGACGCCGGGCTACACCTTCGAGATCCGCAACGGTATCCTCATAGGCGACTTCCAGCACCGGCACTGGCAAGGTGGCACGCCAATGCTGCGTCAGGCGGTGATATTCGCGGAAGCGCGAATAGATGTGGTCGAGATCGTTGGCCCAGCGAATCTGCCGGAAGTTGGTGATCCAGCACGACACGGCGATGTCGCGCAAATCGCGCCGGCAGTGAACGAACTTGGCCTTGGGGAATAGCACGGAAAGCATGCCCAAATACATGTAATTGTCCGGCATCTTGTCAGCAACGCGGAGGGCCGTGCCGCTCAGCTCGCGCAGCCGGTCGAGATGGCGCTGGGCGATGGTTTGGATGGCTTCGCGGTCGAGGCGCGACAGGCAAGTCATCTCCAGCTTTTCGTTTTCCTGCCTTGCCGGGGTTTCGGGCTGGGCATTCATCACCGACGGTAGCGATTCGAAGTCCTCGCGCGCGTACCGCAGCTCGCCAGCGCCGAAGACTTGCGAATGACTGGCCAGGATTTGCTCGATTAGCGTCGTTCCCGAGCGCGGCAAACCGACGATAAATATGGGACGCTCGCTATCCGACCCCAAGCCTCGAAGTCGGTCAAAGAACTCGGGGGTACAGGTCGCCAACATGTCGTTGACAAATTCATTGTGTTTGTCGGGATCGTAGACTTCGCCGCGTTTTTTCCACGCCTTTGAGGCCAACGCGTTGGCCTCGCGGAGGTGCTCGCCGGCTTCGGCATATTTCTTGCGCGCATCGAGCGCCTGCGCCATGCCGAAGCTCAGGACGGCACGCTTGCCGTCGAGCATGTCCGGCTCCTGGAGCATGGCTCGCATGGTTTCGAGATCTTCGTCCGGGAACTTACTGCGCAGCATCGTCGCCAGCTGCGACAGGGCGCCGGCATGGTTCGGCTCGTGACTCAACGCGGCGCGGAACGACTTTTCCGCACCTTCCAGATCGTTTAACTCTTCAAGGAGAGTCCCGAGATTGCAGTGCGCGGGCGCGAACTCCGGCTTACAGCGTATGGCGGTCTCATAGTGCTGCTTGGCCTCTTTATCGCGGCCTTGCTCGTGTCGAACAAAGCCGAGTCCGTTGTACGCCTCGGCACACTTGGGATCGAGGCGCAAGGCAATCTCATAATGGGCAATGGCCTCGTCATAGCGCTCTTTTTCGCTCAGGGCACTGGCAAGATTGCAATAAATACGCGGCGTCTTGGAGTCGCGCGCCAGCGCCTGCTGATACCACCCGAGAGCTTCGTCGTAGTGTCCCTCTTCCTGCAACAACTGGGCCATGTTGTTGTAGATCATGCCGATGGCGGGATTGAGCCGCAATGCCTCGACGTAATGCCGTCGCGCGTCGTCGAGCCGGCCCATCTCGCGCAGGACGTTGCCGAGATTGCTGTGGGCCTCGGCAAAATTGGGACGCAGCTGCACGGCACGCTCGCAATGTTCAAGCGCTTCGGGAAGCTGCTGGCGTTCGCAGAGCAGCTGGCCGAGATTGCTTTGCGCCTCAGCCAGTTGAGGATCGCATTCAACGGCCTTGCGGAAATGGTCGATGGCCGCCGTCAACTCGCCTTGGGTACGCAAAGCGTTGGCGAGGTTGTTGTGGGCCATCGCGAAGTTTGGCCGGAGTTGGAGCGCCGACTGGAATTGCTCGATGGCTTCGGTGAGTTTGTCTTGTTGCAGGTAAGCGAGGCCGAGGTTATTGGCGGCTTCAGGGTAATTCGGCTGAAGCCGCATCGCGGTTCGGCAACACTCCATGGCCTTGTCGATTTGGCCCAGAGCGCGCCAGACCTCGGCGAGGTTAGCATAGTAAGCGGGAGAGGCTGGGCGCAGAACAATAGCGCGGCTGATTAGCTCGGCCGCCTGCTGGTTCTGGCCCAGTTGATGCGCGACGACGCCGAGCAAGTGCAAGGCATCGGGATGGTTGGGATTTCGAGCGAGGATGGATTGGTAGGTCCTCGCGGCTTCTTGCAGTCGGCCCAGCTGATGATGCTGGATGGCGACTTGCAGGGGATCTTGCATGCCTGGATTCTTCCTCGCGTTTAGAGGGGCTTTATTACTTCGTTTCGCCACGACGCGCAGCCGAGTGCATTCGCGCTCTGCGCGTCGGGCCGAAACGCGGAACATTGTCGTCTAGAAGATAGGATAACCTTTAAGGTCGCTGAATTCCAGAACCAACCTCGAGAAAAATCGCCAGCCCCCGGCACCTGCAAGGAATGACATTCATCCTAGCCGGCGCCGGGAGGCTGGATCGCGGGGGTAGGGGGCGACAGCTAGACCCCGTTGGACTTGTTAGCGAAGAAAAGATTGAGCATCAGAGTATCTTTCGATATTCCCATCGCACCCGCTTCCATGCTTAGCAAGGCGTCCAGACGTTGCAACACCAAAGCGTCAATGCTCTGCCACAGGGCCGACACAGAGGACGATGACGGCTGGTTGCCGCTCTTCATCTCATTCAGCACGATGGTGAAGTTGGCGAACAGCTGATCCGCAGCAGACATTGAGCTGCCGTTGCTGGGGATGCTCGTGCTGCTGGGTGTGGTCATGCCTTGGCTGTTGCTGGTTGCGTTCACGGCCGCCGGGGCCGCATGCAAGGCGCAGGGACCGCTGTCGTCATCCGGGACGTTCAGATCTGCTGTGCTCAGCACACGATTAGCGGTGCCCGTCGCCAGCGCGGGATACATAATGGAGGTGCTATCGGTGCTATGGCCCAGTCCGAGAACATGGCCCAACTCGTGCATCACCGCGGTCTCAAAGTCGTACTGTCCCGCACCAACCTGGGTCGGATCGCTGCCGGCGTACCAGTTCCAGCCCTGGATCATCGTCACCTGGTCCGCATCGGTGGTACAGCCGAGAACTCCTTGAGCGACTCCACCCAGCGAACAGGTCGTATTCATGTTCAAGGTGACATTGGCCTGCGTCGGGTCGGTCACTTCAACGATCGTCACACCGTAGGGTGTGATGACGGCATCGATGGAATTGACGGCATCCTGGATGCGGGCCAGTTCGTCGCTGGTCAGATCGCCATTGCTGTTATCGACGTACACGTCCACTTCGCCACCCAGCAAGGCCCCCGCGGTGGCTGTGCCGCCGGAACCGGTCACGAGTCCCGCCGTGCTGCCATGGGCGGTCAGCTGAATCGTGATGTTGTGCGTACTGCCGTCGGCCAGCGTCACTTCGATCTCATAGTAGCCGGCGCTGAGCCCCTTGGTCTGCCAGTTATAGAGATACTGGCCGCCGGTGGATTGCAAGCCCTGGTTGTTGGTGGAGGCCGGCGTGAAAGGAGAGCCGATCGGGTTGCCATTGGCATCCACCTGTTGGATTTGCAGCGAGGTGACGGCGCTGAGGCTGGTGATGGGGTTGCCATTCGCGTCGGTGAGTGTGAACTTGATGGGGATGGTCCGGTTCAGGGCGAAGGCTAAGCCGTTGCTCAACGGAGGCAAGAACTTCAATGAGTAGGTGGGACTATTGACTTGCTGGGTGACGGTGCCGCTGCTGGCCAAGTCGTTGGCATCGCCGCTGTAGACTGCCGTGATGGTATGGCTGCCGACCGTCAACGAGGACGTGGTGAATGTGGCCACGCCGCCGCTCAGTGTGCCGGTCCCCAGAGTGGTCGAGCCATCCTCGAAGGTCACGGTCCCGCTCGGCGTGCCCGCGCCGGGGCTAACCACACTCACTGTGGCAGTGAAAGTGACACTCTGTCCCGACACCGAGGGATTGAGTGAGGAAGTTAGGGACGTAGTAGTGCCGTCCTGGTTGACCGTCTGGGTCAAGTTAGAGCTGGTGCTGCCGGCATCGTTGGCGTCTCCTCCGTAGACCGCGGTGATATTGTGATTGCCAACCGACAGGGCGGACGCGGTGAAGGTGGCCACGCCGCCGCTCAACTTGCCTGTCCCCAAGATCGTGGTGCCGTCCTCGAACGTCACTGTCCCTGTCGGAGTACCGGCCCCGGGGCTGACCACGCTTACCGTGGCGGTGAACGTGACACTCTGGCCGAACACCGAGGGATTGACCGAGGAGGCCAAGGTCGTTGTGGTGCTGTCCTGATTGACCACTTGATTGAGCGTGTTGCTTGTGCTGCCCAAGTCGTTGGCATCGCCGCCGTAGATCGCCGTGATGGAATGGGTGCCGACTGTCAACGACGACGTAGTGAAGGTGGCCACGCCGCCGCTCAGGTTGCCTGTACCCAGGATCGTAGTGCTGTCCTCGAAAGTCACTGTCCCCGTCGGCGTGCCGGCGCCGGGGCTGTTCGCGCTGACGGTGGCAGTGAAGGTCACGCTTTGCCCGTACACCGAGGGGTTGTGATCGACGCTGATGCTGGTGCTGGTAACGTCTTGGTTGACCGTCTGGGTCAAGGTAGAGCTGGTGCTGCCGGCATCATTGGCGTCTCCTCCGTAGACCGCGGTGATATTGTGATTGCCGACCGATAGGGCGGACGTGCTGAAGGTGGCCGCGCCGCCGCTCAACTTGCCCGTCCCCAAGATCGTGGTGCCGTCCTCGAAAGTCACTGTCCCCGTCGGCGTGCCGGCGCCGGGGCTGTTCGCGCTTACCGTGGCGGTGAACGTGACACCCTGCCCGTACACCGAGGGATTGACCGAGGAGGACAACGCCGTTGCGGTGCTGTCCTTGTTGACCGTCTGGGTCAAGGTAGAGCTGGTACTGCCGGCATCGTTAGTGTCTCCGCCGTAGACCGCCGTGATACTGTGATTGCCGACCGACAATGTGGAGATGCTGAATGTGGCCATGCCGCCGCTCAACTGGCCCGTCCCCAAGATCGTGGTGCCGTCCTCGAAAGTCACTGTCCCGGTCGGAGTACCGGAGCCGGGGCTGTTCGCGCTTACCGTGGCGGTGAACGTGACACTCTGCCCGTACACCGAGGGATTGACTGAGGACGACACCATTGTTGTGGTACTGTCCTGATTGACCACTTGACTGAGCGTGTTGCTCGTGCTGCCCAAATCGTTGGTATCGCCGCCATAGACCGCGGTGATGCTGTGATTGCCAACTGACAGCGCGAACGTGCTGAAGGTGGCCACGCCGCCGCTCAGGGTGCCGGTCCCCAGAGTGGTCGAGCCATCCTTGAAGCTCACTGTCCCGCTGGGTGTGCCGGCGCCGGGGCTGTTCGTGCTTACCGTGGCGGTGAACGTGACGCTCTGTCCGTACACCGAGGGGTTGTGATCGACGTTGATGCCGGTGCTGGTAACGTCTTGGTTGACCGTCTGGGTCAAGATAGAGCTGGTGCTGCCGGCATCGTTGGTGTCTCCGCCATAGACCGCCGTGATACTGTGATTGCCGACCGTCAGCGAGGAAGTGGCGAATGTAGCCACGCCGCTGCTCAGATTGCCCGTCCCCAGGATCGTCGTGCCGTCCTCGAAAGTCACTGTCCCGGTCGGCATACCGGCGCCGGGGCTGACCACGTTTACTGTGGCGGTGAACGTGACACTCTGCCCGTACACCGAGGGATTGACCGAGGAGGACAAGGTCGTGGTCGTCTGATCCGAATCGACCTCTTGGGTCAGGACAGCGCTCATGCTGCCATTATCGTTGGTATCGCCGCTGTAGACAGCGGTGATGCTGTGATTGCCGACCGACAGTGTGGAGATGTTGAAGGTGGCCACGCCGCCACTGAGGTCAACGGTTTGGAGAGCCGTGTTGCCGTCCTCGAAAGTCACGGTCCCAGTCGGCGTGCCCGCGCCAGGGCTGTTCGCAGCAACGGTGGCCGTGAAGGTGACGCTTTGGCCGAACACGGAGGGATTGACCGAGGAGGCCAAAGTCGTGGTCGTCTGATCCGGATCGACCTCTTGGGTCAGGACAGCGCTCGTGCTGCCATTATCGTTGATATCGCCGCTGTAGACTGCGGTAATGCTGTGATTGCCGACCGTCAACGTGGACGTGGTGAAAGTAGCCACGCCGCTGGTCAGATTGACGGTTTGGAGAATCGTGGTGCCGTCCTCGAAAGTCACTGTCCCGGTCGGCGTGCCGGTCCCAGGGCTGTCCACGCTTACCGTGGCCGTGAAGGTCACCGGCTCACCGTAGACAGAGCGATTAGCCGAGGACGAGGACTGGAGCGAGGTCGTCGTATCATTTTTACCCGCCGTGGGCACAGTTGTATCGATCGTCACGCTGCGCGTGCCGGCGGCGCTGTTCCCGGTCGGTACGATGCTGGCGGTGTTGGCGAGGGTTGTGCCGGCCGCGACCGTCGAGGAAACGGTGACGGTGATGGTCAGAGTGGCCGTCGAGTTGGCGGCCACGGTAGCGGTCGCCGTAAGGGTGCCGCCGTTCGGCGAAGTCGGCGCCGTAATGCTCCAAGTCTTTCCCCCGTCGCTGGATTTATAGGTGGTATTGTTGTCCAGCACATCAGTTAGCGTGACGTTGGCCGCGGTCGATTCGTTGTTGATGACGGTCAGCGTATAGGTGAAGGTAGCACCGGCCGTCGTGGTGGCCGGAGCACTTCCACCGAGCATTACCTGCGTCTCTGTGGCCCCAATATCGATGGTGCCGTTGACGAGGCGCGGCAAACCGCGCTGATCGGTGGAGACTCCCACGATGCCGGTTGCGTTGGGGTTGCCATTGCTAATGGCGGGACTGGTGTTCCAGGCCAAGGGCAGAGTGTAGGTCAGGCCGCCGTAATCGGCGGGGTATTGCCCCGAATAAAGCTCACCCGGGGAAGTATTATTCGTCCAGTCCCCCACGAACAATTGCTGCGAGGCACCAGGCTCATAATTGGGGTCCGTGGCGTTGTTGCCGATGAGATTGTGATCGTTCACGGCGGCCGTGCCGTCGAAATCATCGTATGTTACGATATTCGTAGTAGCAGGAGGGCCGGGGTTGGTGATGATTTCGTCGAGGGCAATGACGGTGTTCGTAAGGTTGAGTGTGCTGTCCAGGGTGGTATAAACTCCACCTCCGCTTGCGGGGGGTGAACCCTGATACGGAGCAATGGACAACTCATTCCACGCGACGGTGGCATTGACGAGGGTGAGGCTGCCGCCCGATCCAAATAATCCGCCCCCTTCCGTCGCGCCTCCGTGCGGCGTGGCGCCTGAGCCAGCAACGCCGCCCGCGAGAAGGTTGACATCGAAGGTGGAATTGAGGACGTTCACCGTGCTGTTATCGGCGTACAGACCTCCGCCTTCCGCGTTGCCTCCAAGTCCGGTTGGGAGGTTGAGTCCGCCTTGGCCTCCATAGCCGGTGTTCCCGAAGAAGAGGGAGTTGACCACGCTGACGCCGCTGCTGCCGGAGACGTAGAGCCCGCCTCCCTGGGCATTGCCGCCGTTTCCGCTGCTACCCGTGTTGCTGTTTAGCGAAGTGCCTCCGGCTCCGCCCGAGCCGGCATAGAGGGTATTATCGAAAAACGTGGTATTGGTCGCGGAGAGCGTATCGCCGAAGATGGCCGCGCCGCCGCCGAGGGCATTTCCGCCCGCGCCGCCGTTGCCGCCTGAGAAGTTGTTGATGTTGCGTCCCCCCGTGCCGCCCTTTCCGGCATCGGCGGTGTTGCCAAGAATGTCGGCAATGTTGGCAGCATCTCCCAGAACCACGTTTTGGCCGGTGCCGGAAATGAACACGCCACCGCCTTCGGCCGCGCCGCCCGCCCCGCCGGTGCCGCTGATTCCTTTCTTGTTCAAGCTGCCGCCGCCCCCGTTGCCGCCCGTCGCCGTATTCGCATTGATGCCGGGCATGGGAGTGGTGCCGATGGTGCTTCTGGTTGGAAGGAGAACCAGAGTCGTTCCCCCTGTGATACTTATGGGAGCGTTGAGTACGTACACTCCGCCGCCGTCGGCCTCGCCGCCGTTCCCTCCGTTCGCGCCGCCTTTGCCGGCTTGTCCGCCTGGTCCGCCGATAGCCGTGTTGGCATCGATTTCGGTATCAGCTCCCGAAATCGATACGCTGCCGCCTTGCACGTACAGGCCGCCGCCCAAGGCGTTGCCGCCGTTGCCGCCTGCGCCGCCCGCTTTGCTTGACGCCCCCGAGCCGCCCACGCCACCGCCGGCGCCGTTCAGAGTGTTGTCGTTTATCTTCGCCCCATTCTCCACCGAGACCGTAATAGTACCCGAGGCAAACACGCCGCCTCCGTCTTCCTCGCCCCCCGCGCCGCCCGCGCCGCCAGGGCCATTCTTACCTGCTCCTCCTTGACCGCCGCTGCTGCTTTCGATCGTGTTGTTCTTCACGGACGCCGCATTGGTGAGAATGAGCGATCCGCCCTGGATAAACACGCCGCCACCTTGACCGAGGCCGCTGGCGCCCCCCACCCCGCCAGTGACATGCTTGGACGTTCCCTTGCCGCCGTTGCCGGCTTTCACGGTGCTGTTATTAACCCCCGTGCCCGACAAGGTAAGCGTGGCCGCCGTGGCGTAGATACCGCCGCCCTGGGCGTTGCCGCCCGCGCCCCCGGCCACTCCGCTGGCGGCATAGACATCGTTCGCCGTGATGATGCAGTTCGTGAGATTGACCGTGCCTCCGGAGATGTACAGGCCGCCGCCTTGGGCATTGTTGCCCGCGCCGCCGGTCGTCTGGCCGTTTCCTTTCGCCACATTGTCCACGACCGTAACGGTCTTCATTGTGAGGTTGGCGCCCGCATCGTAGACGGCGCCGCCCTGGGCCGTCGATCCGCTGGCCAGGCCACCCGTCAGCGTCATGTTTACCAGCGTTACAGACGCCCCCGAAGCCACGTCAAACAAACGGCCAAATGAGCCAGCGTTCAGATTGGAATTCAGGCCGGCGTTGAGGGTGGAACCATTACCCTCAATGGTCAGGCCCACCGCCGTGATAACCGGCAGCACGTTCGCGCCGTTCGTCGTGTTATTGGTCGAAGAGAATTTGTACGGGTTGGTTGCGCTGTACGTCAGCGTGATGGTATCGCCGGTGATGTTGGATGCACTGTCGCTGTTCGCGGAGTTGATCGCATTGATTAGTCCCACCGTGTCGCCGGCAGCGACGGTGTAATTGTTCGAGGGAACAATGCGATCTTCGAGATGCTCCAGTCTCGGTACGGTTCGCCGCCGTGGTTGGCGGGTCTTCTTAGCTTCTTGTTGAGAACGAGATTTGCCATGAACCAATCGACGCAGGGATGCGAGCCACATGAGGGAGTGTTCCTTTGTAACAAGTCAACGCTGACCTAGCTGAGCGATGTCCTTCCGGCGGCGACAGTGCCGCCGAAGGCGATTCCGTTCCTACACGGCTCGAACCCAACCCTTCGTTCCCAATACGGAGCGCACGAAGACTCCGGCGCGGCGCGGACGATCCACGGCTTCGCCGGAGGGGGACGGTGAAGTAGGAGGGTTTTCGTGTGTGTTCCGTGCGGCAACGGGGATCGAGCCGTCGGTTTGGGCGGGTTCTCGCGGTGCTGAGACCCCCGCGGAGGGAAGGCACCGGAATGAGAAAACTGAGTATAGATTCAGAGATTGGGGAAGTCAAGCGAGAAGCAAGTATTTATTGATGAGGATTTTGAGAATGTGCTAACATGAAAGGGTTGCCGATACTCCGGAGGGATTCGCTATCGTGTTCGTCATTTTCGGGGAAAGCACTCACTGGCTTTGGGACGTGGCCGCTTTGCTCCTCATCCCGGCCTTGGTGGTTTTGAACGGCCTGTTCGTCGCCGCCGAATTCTCCCTGGTGTCGGTGCGCAAGACCCGCATTGAGGAGTTGATCCAGCGCGGCGTCAAGCCGGCACTCTCGGTCGAATCGGCGATGAATCGGCTGGACCGCTCGATTGCGGCGACGCAGCTGGGTGTCACCCTGGCCAGCCTTGGTTTGGGCTTTGTCGGCGAACCAGCTCTGGCCGATCTCCTCAAGCCGCTGGGCAACTTCTTGCCCAATGGCTGGCGCGGCGTGGCCACCAATTCCATCGCCGCAGTCCTCGCTTTTCTGCTTATCACCTACATGCACGTCGTCTTCGGCGAATTGATCCCCAAGGCGCTGGCGCTTCAGACCGCTGATCGCTCAGCGTTGTGGCTGTCCGGTCCGCTGAATGTGTTCGCGCGCTTGTGCCGGCCGCTTCTCGTGACCATGAGCGGCACGGCCAATTTCATTCTCCGCCGTCTCGGTTACGAGGCCGCTTCCAGCGAAGAGATGGTCCACTCCGTAGATGAATTGAAACTGCTGATCGAGGACAGCGAGGAAGCCGGCGTTCTCGATCCCGATCAGGCCGAGTTCGTGCAAAACGTTTTCCACTTGTCAAATAAGCGCGTCCGCGATTGCCTGGTGCCGCGCGAAAAGATGGCCGTCCTCGAATTGAACACGCCGCCGGACAAGGTGCTTGAAGCCGTCCGAAGCGGCGCGCACACCCGAATTCCGGTCTACGAGGGCCAGCTCGATAACATTGTCGGCATCGTCAACACCAAGGACCTGTTCTATCTGTTCAGCCTCCAGGGCGTGGTGATCTTGCAAGACGCCATGTATCCGCCCTTGTTTCTCAAGCCGGAAGAGAGCATGGCCAACGCGCTGCGGCTGTTCCGCAGGGTGCGGCGGCCGATGGCCCTGGTCCGCGACGCCGAGGAAAAAATTATCGGTCTCATCACGCTGGAAGACGTGTTGGAAGAGATCGTCGGCGACATCGAGGATGAACACGATCGTCCGACGCCGAAGTTGGCGCGTAACCGCTTGCGGATCGGCCTGCGCGGCTAATTCGACAGAAATGCTCTTGATACTGTACGTATGTATATGCACAATAGGGAACGGCTGCCTACTCCCGGCGGCAGCCGTCAACCCGGTAGTGCTTCCATGCGTGCCGATGCGTTCATCGGGCATTTAGACGCCGACTCGTTTTACGTCAGCGCCGAGCGGGTCCGTGATCCCTTTCTGCTGGGCAAGCAGGTGGCCGTGCTCGGCAATCAGGGCGCCTGTGTCATAGCAAAATCGTATGAGATGAAGTCCGCCGGCGTGAAGACCGGCGAGCCGATATGGGAGGCCAAGAAGAAGTGCCCCGAGGCCATCTTCATCAAGCGCGATTTCCGCTGGTACGAAGTGCTCAGCCGCCACATGTACGATGTTCTCCGCGCACTCAGCCCCACGGTTGAGTTTTACAGCGTGGATGAATTTTTCTTCGCAGTCCCCGCCGATTCGGAATGTTCTCTCCAGCAGATGGCAGTCGCCTTCCGCGACCACGTGAGCCGATTGGTGGGCGTGCCTGTCACCGTCGGTATCGGCCGCTCGAAAACCCTGGCGAAATTGCTCTCTGACACGGCCAAGCCTTTCGGCGCCCGCGCCGCCGTGAACCGCGGCGAGGAGGAAGCGCTTCTTGAAAAACTTTCCGTCACGGAAATCTCCGGCATTGCCAGCCGCCGGGCGGCGCGGCTGGCCGGGCACGGCATCACGAACTGCTTGCAGTTCGCCCGCGCTGAGCGCCGCTTCATCCGTATGCTGTTGACCGGCACAGGCGAGGATTTGTGGTGGGAAGTCAACGGCACGCCGGTGCATAAGCTGCTGACCGATCGACCGCCGCACAAGATGCTCTCGCGCGGCGGCAGCCTCGGTGAATCGACCGCCGACCCGGACCGACTGCTGGCCTGGGTGGCTCGCAACCTGGAACGTCTGATCGAGGAGCTGGAGTTTCACGCCGTCAAGGCAGGGCGGCTGCATGTCTGGCTGGGTTACACCGCTGGCGGCGCCGCTGCGGCGTCGGCGCCGCTGTTAGCGCCGACGGATCGTTTTGACCTGCTCATGGATGCCTGTCGTGCCGGCGTCGAGCGGGCCTGGAACGGCTCGGCCATCAACCGCATGCACTTACTGGCCAGCCGGCTGGCGCGGCCATCCTTTGTTCAACGCGGCCTGTTCGATCCGCCGGATGAGCGGGCCGAAGCGGTGGCCAAACTCAAGCGTGAGGTCAACGCGCAGTGCGGGCGTTTCGCCCTGCGCAGCGGGGCCACGCTGCCGCTCAAGGAGATCTACCGCGATGCGGCGCAAGGCTATGACATATGCGATATTCGCGGGAAGATTTGTTTTTAAGGGGAAGGAGAGCACGACCATGTGTGTTGGAATCGCCCTGGCGGCCAGCGAGATGCCGCTGGAATTGCTCGAGCTGCCCCGCATGAAAGCACGACTCTTCACGCGCGGCGGCGAGTCGGAAGTGCGTTTCTACTTCCGCGATGAAGAAAGACTGCTGCCGATCATCCACGAAGGCAGATTACGTCTGGTACGCTGGGGAGCCAGACGATCGGAGAGCGCGGTACTGCCGCCGACGGGTTGGACGTGGCTGGCCTCAGTCGAGGGCGGCCAGTGGGGGCAAGCGAACGCCGAGCCGGTGGTGATCGCCGCCGACATGGGACTGGAAAAGGGCATCTGGTTTCGGACCCGTCAGGGCATCCACGGCCTGCTGGTGCGCGACGAGTACGGCATTGAGTCGGCCTACATGCTGTGCGAGCCGGCAAGTCATTACTTTCAAGTGATGACGCGCAGCAACCGGATGCCCGTGCTGATCGGCGAGCGGATATAGTGGTTAATGACTACTACTTGGAGTTCTTCTTGAGCCAGGCCGCGATTTCTTCCTGGAACTGGCGTTTGACGATGCAGTTGATGTGGTTCGCGTCCTTGATCTCGATCACAGGCCAATCCTTGCGGATCTGGCGCAGAGGCGCGACATAGAGCCTCTTGATAGGATCGTCCTTGTCTCCCACCAAGACAGCAACGGGAACGCGGATCGATTTGATTTCCGCTTCCGTCAGCGCCAGCTTGGCCAGGCTTCGGCCACAGACGGCCTGCGCCTTGGCATTGGGATCTTTCTTGCCAATCCGTGAAAAGATGAATTGGGCGCCGCTGCCGGTTTTCAACCAACCCATGCCGCCGAGCGTTCCGGACAGGACACGATCCGGATGCTTGACGAGAAAGTTCCCGGCAATGATTCCACCCATGGAATAGCCGACGATGTGCGCCTTCTTGATCTTGAGATGATCCAGGAGCCGGACGATGTCTTCGACCAACTCCGGGCCATAGGCTTCTTCCTTCGTTGGTTTGTCCGATAGTCCGTGGCCGCGTATGTCCAAGGCGATCACTTGGTGGTCCTTGGCCAACAAGGCGCTGGTTCCCGGAAGCGCCCAATTGATGCCGGCAGAGGAAAGCCAGCCGTGAATAAGAACGACCGGCTCGCCTTTGCCTTGCACGAAATACGCAATCTTCACGCCGTTGGAATTGAACGTCTGGGTGGGCGGGTTGTCGGCCGCGTGAGCGCGGCCAGCAAGCGCGACGAACATTACCAACGAACAACGGAAATAGTTCATGGGACCCTCATCAGCATCTTCGGTGAACTGGGTCGTTAAAGAAAAGCGATTCCGCTACTTATCGGATGCGCTTGCCGTCTTCGCTCTACCTATCACAAGATTATTTTTGCGGCTGGATGTCACAAAAAGCCCAAGGCCATGTCCAAGGGGCCGGTAGCCTTCCAGTTCATCGCGATTTGCAAAGGTTTGTGTCCGAATGCGAACACCTGGACCCTAAGCTCGTCCGTCCGCAACGGCGCCCTTGAGATCGAGCGTCTCTAACCGCCAGCCACGGCCTTCGATCACATTCATAACACAGGTAAGTTGTTTGGCGTCTTTGTCCCAATGGAGATTTTGGCTGAATGACGGAGCGAGAAATCGATGCGCGATCACTCCCGGCGCACTCGTTCGCCGAGCGGCCAACAGTTTTTCCGGATCATAAAGTCGTACCTCCGGTCGGACGTTGCCGTAATCAGCTGAAGCCAAGAAGTCCTTGCCATCCAACGAAACGAATTCGGGGCGGCAACCATTCACAGCAGCATCATCCTCCACGACCGCCAGCACAGCCCGGCTGAGATCCCCGTCCTCCAGAGCGCGTTGCCAATCCAAACGATAGATGATTCCCTTGCGGTTAACCGTATCGCCAAGGAAGGTACCCCAGTGAGGATGCCACGTCAGGCCGGTAGGATGTCTGAGCAACGGTTTGTCCTTGTTGCGCAACCAAATCACTCTTCCCGTGGCCTGGAAATCGGAGGAATACTCCCGAATGACGCCCACACGCGGTTTGACGTCGTAGCAATCGCCGTAAAGGTACACCTTGCCTTCATGGAAGCTGACGCCTTGCATGGCGCCGAGACCTTCCATCGTCCGCATCTTGACATCTTCCAGGACGGAGTCGGCGGACCAACCGGTCGTAACCGATTCGCGCGGAGGATCCGCCAGTGTGTTGGTGACACTGGTTTGAGTGACAAGGATTGCCAAAAACAGCGAGAGGAATCCGAAGGATTTTGATACCATGTAGAAAGCTCCCAAGTTAAAACCCTGCCAGCCCGCAGCGCAAGCGAGGGAAAGAACGACCCTTGCTTGCGTGCGAACCGACGACGCATCATTTCGTCTCGAAGGTGCTTCCGCCGTCACCGCATTACTGTCCTGACTGTCGGCGGGAACCGACAGCGGCCGCCGGGTTCGATGTCGGTTAGTCGTTCAGCAGCTTGTAAGGCCAGCGCTTCAGCACGCGGCCGTTCAGGTAGGCCGTCAGATGCTCGCGTCCGGTGCCCACCACCAGACGCAGGTACAAGCCCCGATGCCTCTTCCCCACCCGGAACGTCTGACTCAGCACCGTGACCGCCCCGGCCCCACTGACCCGCTGGATGAGGGTCACGCGGCCCTCGGACAGTGGCAGTCGCCCCGTCGGAACGATGAAATTCGCGGGCAGCTTCCGCAGGCATAGGCCCCGGCGGCGCTCGATCGAGGAGCCTTAGCTGACGATCGGGGGTGCAGTCGCTTCTTCTGCTCCCGCTTCGGCCCGCTTCCTCAGCATATTCGCCACCGCTTCCGAGTCCTCGTTGGCGTCGATCTCCACGATCTTGCCCCACCGCATGCGGATGACATGGACGCCATGATTGTGGTAGAGGGAGCCGTCCGGCAGGGTGGCGGTTCCCGACCAGCGGACGATGATGGCGGTGTCGTGGGGCCAGCCCTTGACCCAGACGTCGTGCACAGTCAGCTTGAGATCAGGCACGAGCCGGCCCAGGCGGCCCAGCCAGCGGCGGAACGCCTCGCGGTCGTGGCGATCGCCGCCGAGGGCGTGCTGCCCACTGAAGCGATGATGGACGTTCGGGGCACAGTCCTTCAGCAACGCCTCGTAATCCTTTTGATTGACCCGCTCGAAGATCCGCCTGGCGAGCCGCTTGACGATGGCGTGGTACATGGCCGGCCCCCGGAATGGCTTGGCCCGGGCGTGGGGCTTCGCGGTGTCTGACATTGTGCTTTGGGACTGCGCACGATTACTTCTACTATCTGGCATCGCTCAATCGATCACAACGGTTTTTGTATCAATGCCTTCCAGATGATACTACCCGATGGAAGGAGTCCCCATGATGGAGCCGCGTTTCCAGCGTCGGTGGCCGGCGTGGCGTGGGCCTGCAGCCGGCGGCAGACGGAGAGGATGGCCCTCTCCAGCACGGGCGGGATGCGCGGGGCGACGTGGTGGTTGCCCGCTGATGATCCCGTTCGGCAGGCGGCTCAGGGGGGTGCAGCCGCCGGCCCTCGCTTCCTTCGTGCGAGCAGCCTGTCGATCGAAAACATGCCTGCTCCTCCCAGGACCAGCGCGAGCAGGCCGGCGATATAAAGGAGGTTGACCTCGTACCCGGGCGGGCCGAACTTCGGCCCGTCGGCCGTCAACCCGATGGTGTTGATGGCGCTGAAGCCGTAACGCAGATGGACCGTGAACATCGCCACGAGCATCATGACGATCAGCGGAACGCTCACGACCGCGACGAACGCGCCTGCGAGGATCGCCAGGCCGCCGAGGATCTCGATGAGCGTGGACGCCCAGGCCGTCGCCTCCGGCAGCGGCGCACCGATCTGTTCCAGCAATTTGGCGAACCCCGCCGGCCCCCGACTGAGCTTGGCCCACCCGTGGGCCACGAAGCCGTATCCGATGATTAGGCGCAGCGGTAGCTGCGCCCATTGTCGCCACAACGTTTCATTTGGCGGTTTGAACATTTCGACCTCCCGTCAGTGTGCGGGCGAGTTCGATAAGGATAGTCCGATCACCAGACCTGCGAGGATGGTCATCAGCACCACCGTCGTGACGATCACGAGCCGGTAGTCCCGATTGAGGAGGAACGCGCCGAGCATCACCAGGACGCGCAGGACCGGCAGCGCGATGAACAGCGCCACGCCCGCGGCGACCACCTGGTCCCCCTCGACTCCGACGAGTGACATTGCCAGGCCCAGGCCCGTCACTCCGGACGCCAGCCAGGTTCCGTAGCGCAGCAACCCCGCCAGCAGCAACTCCGGCTGGCGAGCCTTGACGGTTGCTTTGCTCATTCCGAAGGCCCTCCCAGACTGACGCTGTAGCCGCTCAGGGCCATCCGGAGCGCCAGCGCCACGAGCACCACAGCGAAAAGCAGGCGTGCCCTCTCGTTGGATACGGCCATGAGAATGCGTGCGCCGAGGAGTGAACCGACGACAGACCCCAGGGCCACGGGGCCGGCCACGGCCGGGTCGATATCGCCGCGTAGGAAGTAGGCCCCAGCGCTGGCGGTGGCCGTCACCCCGATCATGAAGTTGGAGGTGCCAGAGGAAACTTTGATGGGAAGGCGCAGGGCGGTATCCATCGCGGGGATTTTCAGCACGCCGCTGCCGATCCCCAAAAGGGCCGAGATCAGGCCCGCGCCGTACATTAGCAGCATCCCCAGCGGCAGGCGCTGCACCCGGTATGCCACCCGCTGGCCGCGGTCGGGGTAGCTCCCGTCCAGCCGGAGCGCGCCGGCCCACCCCCAGGTGTCGGCCGTCGTGGCGGCACCGGCTGTCTCGCCCCGCCGCGTCAGCATCTGCCTGGCTGACAGCGCCAGGATCAAGGCGAACAGCATAAACAGGTAGGCCGTCGGGATGACGCCGGCCAGGAGCACGCCGGTCAGTGCCCCCAGCGTGGTGGTCGTCTCAAGGACGAACGCGAGCCGGATGTTTACCAGGCCGCCCTTGAGGAAGGGCGAGGCGCTGCCGCACGAGCAGGCGATCACGGAGACGAGGCTCGCGCCGATGGCGGTGCGGATGTCAATGTGACCGAAAGCCGTCAGGATGGGGACGATGAAGATTCCGCCGGCCATGCCGAGCATACCGCCCAAGGCACTGGCGCCGAGGGACACCGCGAAGAGCCACAAGACGAACCCGGGGCCCATGTCACTTCCCCCCATTCCCCCTCCGGGCCAGGCGGGTCACGAACCGGACCATGTCGCCCCGGTAATAAAGCTTTTCGTAATCGACCGGCCAGGCCCCGACGGCGTATGAGGTTCGCTCGATCAGGAACAGCGCGCTCCCGGTCTCGACGGCAAGGGCCTCCGCCACGACGGGTTCGGCGGCCACCGCTTCCAGCCGGTACTCGGCCTCGACCAAGGGCAGGTCGTACTTCTGCTCCAACAGCGAGAAGATCGGCTCCACCTCCAGGTCGTTGGTGATGACCTTCTCGCCCACCTCCCGGGGCAGGTAGGTCTCGTCGAAGGAGACGGGCTCGCAGTCGGCCAGACGCACACGCCGGATGCGCACGACGAGGGAACCCGCCGGCAGGGCGAGTTGGTGAGCGACGGTCTTGTCGGCCGCGACGAGTTGCTTGTCGATCACGCGCGCCGTGGGGTGGCGTCCCAGCGCATGCATGTCCTCGACGAAGCCTGTCAGCGCGGTGAGTTCCTGCGTGATTTTCGGCCGGGTGACGTAGGTCCCCTTGCCCCTCTGAATCTCGACCAGCCCCCGGCCGACCAGGTTCTGGACAGCCCGGCGCACCGTCGGCCGGCTGACGCCGAAGCGCTCGATCAGGTCATTTTCGGTCGGCAGTTGACTGCCGGCGGGCAACCTGCCGCCAGCGATGTCCGATGCAAGAACCGCCTCGACTTGGGCGTAAAGAGGGGTGGCGCTGCCGGGGTCGATCACACGGGGAGTTGTGGCCATCGTTCCTCCCACTCCGCTCGCGTCTGCGATGTCAAGTGCAAGTTCAGCCACCCGATTGGCGGAGCTAGATCTGACGATATCATAATGACATCATAACGTCGCTACGTCATGATGTCAAGGAATTGAACTGGTGACGCACCTCAAAAGCCCGGCCGCTGATCGAGGGCAGGGGCCGCCCTGCGGGTGGATGGTGAGGTTGTTCAGATTTGCGGCAACTCCCCGAATCAGTTCGCCGTCTGACGAATGGTTTGGCGTCGCCGGCGCGTAGTTCCACGCCGGATGCTCGGTGAAGTGGCGGAAGGGTCACGGGAGGATCGCGAGAAGGGGTATGGGCCGACACCAAACGCGGCGACGCGCTTTCGGCCTGAAACGCCGAAAACGAAACGATGCGCTGTCGGTTTGCACTTGCGCTGCGGGCTGTCAGGGTGTTATCTGGATGCCGCCGACTTCCAACCACGTTGTTCGCGCAGCCAGAGGATCTGCCCGGTATGATGACGGCTGTGCCAGGCATAAGAGCCTAGCGCTCGAAAAAGAGGCACTTCCTCGCCCATTTCCGGATGGAAATAGGAGCGAGCGTACTGTTCGGCTGTCATGGAGCGGAGCAGCTGTACCCAGCTCGCGTGCAACCCTTCCAGCAGAGCCAATGGCGCGGCGAGGCTGCCGGAACGAGAGTCCTCCAGGGCGACCCATCGACCCTCGTCATACGGCTTGATCGTCGGCCGATCTTCGGTCAGCGCCAACTTGAAGCGGACATAAGCGTTGACATGGCTGTCGGCCATGTGATGCACGATCTGCCGAATGCTCCAGTTCCGGTAGCGTGTGTCGAGTTGCTCCTCGCTCAGGCCGGCAACAGCCGCTCGCAGAGCGGCGGGTGCCTGCTCAAGGACAGTAATGGACTCCTGCCGGCGCTCCTCGCTGTAACGCTCATCGGGTACAAAAGGTCCGGCCGGATATTGCGGAGCTGTCATGTTCGGTCCCTCGAAACATCAATACGTTTGAAAATACGAAAGCTCAATCATCCCCAGCGTTTATTTATAGGGCGAACAACTCACCCGGCGACGCCGCGATCGTGATGGTCTGCTCGAAAATCATACTTCTCCCTCCGCGCGAAAGTTTCTGGTTCGCGTTGACGAGAAGCGATTTATACTTTATTATACAAAGTAATCTGTGTCATTGGAGGCTGCCCGATGACGATATTCGACTTGCTGTTCATTGTTGTATTCTTCGCCGTAATTGTCATGCTCGTGCTCGCGGGCGTTGCCGCTCTTCGAGGACGCCGCGCTCGAGCCATCGCCATTTCGCGCTGGCTTGGCATCGTTGCCGGACTCTATCTTGGAATCGTGATCCTTGTTTCGCTTATATCGCCTCGACGTGAACTCCAGGTGGGAGACGATCAATGTTGGGATGATTGGTGCCTGACAGTTACGAACGTGCGGCGAACGCCCGCCGAGAACGCGATTAGGTATATGGTAACGATCCGAATATCCAGCTGTGCTCGCCGTGTCGCTCAACGCGGCCGTGGTACGCAGGTTTACTTGGTGGACGACCGCGGCCGTCGATACGATCCGGTCCCCGATCCCGACGCGGTTCCATTCGACATCTTACTCCAGCCACAGGAAGCCGTATCCACGACGCGAGCATTCGAGATTCCCGCCGACGCGCATGACCCTGTCTTGATTGCGACGCACGGAGAGGGCTTCCCTGGCTGGTTCATCATCGGCGATACCGGCAGTCTCTTTCATAAGAAGACCGTTGTGTTACTGGAGTAGTCCTCCGCGACTCCTCGCGCTGCTGCACCGTCAGGTCTATCGCGAGTTGGTCGATGGAGGGAGCAGAGCTGCTACTCTTTCTTGTCTTCCTTGCCGCCGAAGCCAAGTTGCTTCTTGATCCCTTTGAGGATGCCGCTGCTGGCTCCGCTACTAACTTCCTCGACAGCCTTCGCGGCTTCTTTTGTAATCGAACTCTCGTTGTGTCCCTTGGAGCGGGTGACGACGATATCGTCGCTATTCTTGGGCAGTCCATCGGGGCCGTTCGAGCGAATTTCTAGGACGTAATTGAGCGTCGTCTTTTTGACACTACAGGTCAACGGCCGGCCGTACGCATCGTTGGCAGTGGTGGCAAACTTCTCGCCCCCATCCCAACGATCCGCTTCCGTGTTGAGAAGCGAAAGAGTTCTCTCGTGCAGTTCGTTTGCGCTCGGTCCGCAACCAGAAACGAATGCAACGAAAAACACAAACAAGACAAATGAGCGCGACATCGAACACCTCAATTCGCCGCGGCAAGCGGGTAAGACAAATTCGGTAATCGATTCAATCCCCAAATAGAAGGGTAGCACTAAACTCGACTGGCATCCGCTTTGCACTCTTATCCTAAGCACGATTTTACTTCTCGCCTGCAGGGCGGGCTCGAGATCAACCCGTAGAGAAAAACCCAGGAGGTGGCTTTATGATCGAACCACGAAAAGACCTGGCAATCGGCGTCTTCGAGCAGGAGGCGCAAGCGGAGCAAGCGGTATCGGAATTGTGGCGCGCGGGCTTCGCGCCGGATCGCATCGATATGGCCAATCGTCGCCTCGGTGTCGTTCGGGGCACGCCGCGTGTGCAATTCCAGAAAGATGCGGAGGAAGGCGCCGCCGCGGGCGCCGTGGCCGGCGCCGCCACGGGCGCCGTGGCAGGGGCCGTGGCCGGATCGTTGATACCAGGGGTCGGCACGGTTGTGGGCGGAATCGGCGGAGCGGCGCTCGGCGCAGCAGGCGGAACGTTTCTCGGCCCGTTCGTGGCGATGGATATTTCCGAGGAGGACGCCACCCGTTATTCCAACGCCATCAATGACGGACGCACCCTCGTGATCGTCCGCCAGATTGGACGTACCGACGAAGCACGCCAGATCCTCCGCTCTCACGGTGGATGTGAGTTGCCCGATTACCTGGCGAAGGAAGCTCATCGATAATCGTCCCGCCGTTAACCGCGCAGAAAGTCGCTCAATTTCATGAAGGATAAGTCGCACAATTGGGGGCCGTATTCCACCAACCGGCGCTATCGGTCGGGGAAACGGCCCCTTTGCTTTTGGATTGCGTCGCGCTTTCGGAACGTGTAAGCTCCAAGGGCGATCCTGGTTATGCCGAATGCAAGCATGGTAATCGACATGTCATGAGTTCGTCCCCCAGCCAAGACTTGGCCCATGCTCTCGTGGAGGAAGCCGGCGACGCGCTATTCCTCTTTGATCCCGACAGTGATCAACTCCTTCAGGTCAGCCGCATGGCTGTCGAGCTGACCGGCTTCGCCCGCGAAAAGATGCTGGCGCGTCCGGCGACGTATTTCTTTCGTTTTGGCGGAAAGGGCGGCCAACGGCGCTTCCGCGACGCAGCCGCACGTACCACGGTCTTCCACTCCCAAGAAGGATTCTTCCTCCGCACCAATCGGGACGGTGTGTGGATCCCCGTGAATCTGAGCATCGCTCGGCTGCACGTTCATCCCAAGACGCTCGCCCTCATCACCGCCCGCGATATGCGGGAACAACACGAGACCTTGCGGCGTCTGGCCGACATGGAAGCCGAGTTACGGCGCGTTATGGCCTCGGTGTCGGATTGTCTGTGGAGCGGCGAGTGTAGCAACGTTTCCCGCCATTCCAAGGGAGAAGGGAGTGGTTGGGTGTATCGCTATTTCTCGCCGGTCATCGAGAACCTCACCGGCCGGCCTCCGCAATTCTTTCTCGGCAGCCCGTACCAGTGGCGAAGCATCATCCACCCCGACGATCTACCATGCTGGGAACGCGCCATGGAACGACTGCGAGACGGACAGAACAGCCAGGAGGAATATCGCATCATCGCACCGGACGAGCGGGTTCGCTGGCTGCGCGAGAGCGTCCGTGTCACCCGACAGCCCAACAGCAAAACTTGCCGATTGGACGGCGTACTCAGCGACATTACAGAGCGCAAAGAGGCAGAAATCGGAATGAAACAGGCGGAGGAGGAGCGCGATCGCTTCTTCACCCTGTCGCTGGATATGCTGTGCATCGCCGACTTCGATGGCTATTTCAAACGTCTCAACCCGGCCTTCGAGCGCATCCTCGGCTATTCCCTGGAGGAGTTGCTGACGAGGCCATTCCTTGACTTCGTTCACCCGGAGGACCGCGAGGCAACGAAGCAGGCCGCGGAGCTTCTCGCCGCCGGCGGCGATGTCATTTCCTTCGAGAATCGCTACCGCTGCAAGGACGGCTCCTATCGCTGGATGCTGTGGACGGCGACTCCGTTTGCCGAACAACAGCTGATTTACGCGACGGCCCGCGACATCACCGAACGCAAGGCGATGGAGGAAACGCTGGCCCGCGAACGCAACTTGTTGCGGGCGCTCATGGATAACCTGCCCGATCACATCTTCGTCAAGGACACCGCCAGTCGATTTCTTATGGCCAACGCTGCCACGCTCCGTTCGCTGGGGGCCTCGCGCCAGGAGGAAGTTCTCGGCAAGACCGACTTCGATTTCCTCGAAAGAGAGGTGGCCGAGCAGTTCCACCACGATGAGCAGGAGGTTTGCCGTTCGGCTCAACCGCTGATGAACCATGAGGAGCTGCTGATCGATCATGCCGGACAGCGCAAATGGTTGGTGACAACCAAGGTGCCGTTGCGCGACAGCTCAGGCGAGATCTTCGGCATGGTCGGTATGAGTCACGACATTAGCGGCCGCAAAAGGATGGAGGAACAATGGCGGAAGGCAAAGGAAACAGCGGAGATCGCCAACCGCGCCAAAAGCGAGTTCCTCGCCCGTATGAGCCATGAGATCCGCACGCCTATGAACGGCATTCTCGGAATGACGGAATTGGCCCTGGAGACCGAGCTGACCCCCGAGCAGCGCGATTATCTGCAAATGGTCAAGGACTCGGCGGACGCCCTGCTCACCATCATCAACGATATTCTCGACTTCTCGAAAATCGAGGCCGGCAAGCTGGAGTTGGAGTCGGCGCCGTTCGCTCTGCGCGAGAGCCTGGACGACCTGGTCCGTCCCTTGGCCGTGCGCGCCCAACAGAAGGGATTGGAACTAACCTGCCGCGTCTGTCCCGATGTGCCGGATTGTCTGATTGGCGACCTCGGCCGGCTTCGTCAAGTCATCGTCAACCTGGTCGGCAACGCGATCAAATTCACGGAGCGCGGTGAGATCGTGGTGGAGGTAAAAGGACAGACAGGACAGGAAGGACAGGAAGGACAAAAGGTATTGGGTCCATCGAGTTCCTTGGTTTCTTTTGTGGAGTTGCACTTCGCCGTCACCGATACCGGCATCGGTATTCCGGCAGATAAGCAGCGGATTATCTTCGAGCCATTCGAGCAGGTCGAGGGCGGCAGTAATCGGCGCTACGGCGGCACCGGTCTGGGCCTGGCAATTTCATCGCAGCTGGTGGCCCTCATGGGCGGCCATCTGGACGTGGAAAGCCCGGTTAGCGGGGTTGCGTCAGCGCCCCGAGAGAAAATCCTCGGGGCGCTGACGCAACCCCGCTCACCAGGCAGTCGCTTCCACTTCACCGCACGATTCGTGCTGGGACACGAAGACCAGATAGCTGGAATCAGTCCTCTTCAGCGAACCATGGAAGTCGAGCCGGAGAAGGCTCCGCCCGAGAGGGAGGAGGAGCGGCCGCTCCGCATTCTGTTGGCCGAGGACAATGTCGTCAATCAGCGTTTAGCCGTGCGCATTTTGCAGAAACGCGGCCATTCCACGGTCGTTGCGTGCAACGGCAAGGAAGCGGTCTCCCTGCTGGAGCGCCAGCCGTTCGATTTGGTGTTGATGGACCTGGAGATGCCGGAAATGAGCGGTTTCGAGGCCACCGCAGCCATTCGCGCCCACGAGCAACGAAACGGCGGTCACATTCCCATCCTGGCGCTGACCGCCCACGCGATGAAGGGAGATCGGGAGCGCTGCCTGGCCGCAGGGATGGACGGCTACGTTGCCAAGCCCGTTCAGCCGCGGGAGCTGTATGAGGCAATCGCCAGGTTGGTTCCCAACGCCGCCCTATCCGAGAAAGAGACCACGCCTCCGCCGGTCGTCCAGGATCGCGGCGAGGCCCTCTCGCACGTCGGCGGCGATGCGAAATTGCTGCGCGAGTTGACGGACGTGTTTTTGCAAGATTATCCCCGCATGATTGAGGAAGTGATCGATGGTCTTTGCGCCGGCGATGCGGCCAAGGTCAAGCGCGCGGCCCATTCGATCAAGGGAGCAGTTAGCATCCTTGGCGGTAAAGCGGCGTTCGACGCTGCTCTGCGCCTGGAGACCTGCGCGCGCCAGGGCGATCTGAATCAGGCGGAAGCAGCGTGGCACGCGCTGCGGCAGGCCCTGCAACGGTTGCAGCACACGTTGATGAAAGGGTGATAAGCAGTCCATCCCCGCGACCTGGAAAATGAATAGGATGACCTCGCCAATAAAATGGAGGAAGCTATGTCCTCAACGGAGAATCCCTCTGCCGGCGGAGGGCCGACACCACAAGAATTGAAGCAGGCGCTCAAGGCGTTCAAGAAACGCTTGAAGCTCACGCAACTGGATGAGGAATCGAAGCTCGGCGGCGGGCCGTTGAGCCACGGCCGTGCCCGCATTGTCGCCATCATGCCGCCGAACCAGTTCTCGCCCGCCGTCTGGGAGGAATTGGTCAAGCAAGGAAAGCTCAAGAAGGCCGGCGGTGGAACATATGAACTGGTAGAGAGTTGAAAATGATTTGTCAGCCCGCAGCGCCAGCAAGGAATGTTCTTGCTGGCGCTGCGGGCTGACAAAATGAAGGAGAACCTTTGATGTCCCAAGCAACGCTGCCCCGTCCGTCGCTTGTTGAACGCTATTCGGCTGCCTTTCCGCGCTCGCGGAAACTGCACGAACAGGCTCGCGGCGTGTTTCCCAACGGGGTCACGCACGACGCGCGCCACCTGGAGCCGTTCGGCGTCTATGTCGATCGCGCTTCCGGCGCTCACAAGTGGACCGTGGAGGGCCGGGAGCTGATCGATTACTGGTCCGGCCACGGAGCCATCCTGCTGGGGCATAGCCATCCCGCCGTTGTCGAGGCGGTGCAGCGGCAAATGGAGAAAGCCACGCATCCGGGCGCTTGTCACGAACGCGAGATCGAATGGGGGCAGTGGGTCCAGCGATTGATACCGTCGGCCGAGCGCGTGCGCTTCACCGGCTCGGGCACCGAGGCCACCATGATGGCCCTGCGCTTGGCACGCATTTTCACCGGCCGGCCGCGCGTTTTGAAATTCGCGGGTCATTTCCACGGCTGGAACGATTTCCTTTTTCCCGGCGCGGATTATCCCCATGAGGAACCTGTGCCGGGTATTCCCGCCGAACTTACGCAATTCACCGTCATCGTTCCCCCCAATGATCTTGATGCCGTCGAGAAGGCACTGCGCGACGATCCGCAAATCGGCTGCGTCATCCTGGAACCGACCGGCGGCCATTGGGGCCAGGTGCCGGTCCGCGGGCCATTCCTCAAGGGACTGCGCGACCTCACAACCCGGCACAATCGCTTGCTGATTTTCGATGAGGTCATCACGGGCTTCCGCGTTTCGCCCGGTGGAGCGCAGGGACATTATGGCGTCAAGCCGGACCTGACGACATTGGCGAAGATATTGGCCGGCGGTCTACCGGGCGGTTGCGTCGCCGGCCGCGCCGACATCCTGGACTATTTGGCGTTTCGTCCGGGCAAGGCGAAGATGCGCCATCCCGGTACATTCAACGCCAATCCGCTGTCCGCGTCTGCCGGAATCGCTACCTTGCAGATCGTCGCGGCAGGTCAAGCCTGCTCCCACGCCAACACCGTCGCCCAGAAGTTGCGGCAGCGCCTCAACGCCCTCTTCGCTGAGCGCGGCGCTCCCTGGGCGGCATACGGCGAGTTCTCCGCATTCAAGTTCCTTCCCGGCTACGAGGGACCACGGCCAACCAGCGATGAGTTCATCCCCTATGGTGGAGTGCTGGAGAAGCTCGACGGACCGAGGAACGCAAAATTGAGCCAGGCATTCCGACAAGGCATGCTCCTGCATGGCGTCGATCTTATGGGGATGGGAGGCATGACCACGGCCGCACACACGGAGGCGGACATCGAGCAGACCGTTGCGGCAGTGGCGGGCACGCTGGATCTATTGAGCGAGGAGGGATTGGGGTAAGCAGCTTATCTGGCTTGCTACAATAGAAACAGAATTACTCGATCCCAAGCAGAGCCGCGCACGCAGTGCAGCAGAGTGAGCAGCACGCTTGGGGCCACTTACTCCGCTGCGCTGCGTGCGCGGCTCGGACGGAAAGCAAAGCAATTATGCCGCGCGATTATTACGAGGTACTAGGAGTTCCACGCAACGCCTCTGAGGCCGACATCAAAAAGGCGTATCGCAAACTCGCTCGCCAGCATCACCCCGATCGCAATCCGGGCGATAAGCAGGCCGAGGCACGTTTCAAGGAAGTGCAAGAGGCCTACGATGTGCTGAACGATAAGACCAAGCGAGCGCAATATGACCGTTTCGGTTTTGCCGGCCCCGGCTTCGGGGGTCAGGGTCCGTTCCGCCCCGAGGGCGGCGGGCCGGGCGGATTCGAGTTTCAAGGCATCAATCCCGAGGACCTGGAAAGCATCCTGGGCGCCTTCGGCGGCGGCGGCTTTGGCGATATGTTCGGCCGCCGGGCGCGCGGGCGAGGACGCGCCGCTCGACCGCCGGAAAGCGTCGAGGCCGAGGTTGTCATCCCCTTCGTCAAGGCGGCCCTGGGCGGTACGGTGTCTCTCTCGGTCGATGGGCGTGCGATCGACTTGCGCGTACCGGCCGGCGTCGAGGAGGGCAAGAAACTCCGTCTGGCTGGGCAGGGACCGGGCGGCGGCGATCTGATCGTCCGCATCAAAATTGAGCCGCATCCCTACTTTCGTCGTGAGGGCAACAACGTAATCCTGGAAGTGCCTGTGTCCGTAGCGGAGGCAATTCTCGGAGCGAAAGTGGATGTACCCACGCTGGACGGAACGCGTTTAACGGTCACGGTGCCGGCGGGAACATCGAGCGGAGCGCGGCTGCGGCTGCGCGGCAAGGGCATCGCCGGCGGCGATCAGCTCATCGAGATCAAGATCGTGGTCCCGAAAACGCACGACAAACGTAGCCGTGAACTCATCGAGGAGTTCGCGCATCAGAATCCACAGAACCCCCGCGAACATACGGGGTGGAGTTGAACTATTCTGCCAGCCCGCAGCGCAAGTGAGGGCGTGGTTCAACGGAATATGAGATCGGTCAGGCGATGCCTTCGTTTCGCTTCCGCAAGCACGAGCACCTGCGCCGTGCCGCCGACTTCCGCCGCGTCTATGAGCGCCGCCGCTCGGTCAGCGATTCCTCGTTGATCGTCTATGCCTGCGAGAATGATCTGCCCCATTTGCGATTAGGTTTGTCCGTATCGCGCAAAGTGGGAGGAGCGGTGCAGCGCAATCGGCTGCGCCGCTTATACCGCGAGGCGTTTCGCCTGACCCGCCATGTGATGCCCGTGGGACTCGATCTGATCCTCATCCCGCGTCGTGCCGAGCCACCGTCGCTGGCGGAATTGAAACAATCACTGCCGCGCCTGGTGCGCCAGGCGGCGCGGAAGCTGGAGCGCGAGGCCGGCAAATCATGATGGGCCGTCTACTGGAGGGTGTTCGCTTCGTGGGTTCGTCGCTGCTGATCGCCTGCGTGCGCTTCTATCAGGTATGCCTGCGCCCTATGTTGCCGTCGGTGTGTCGCTTCGAACCGAGTTGTAGCGAGTATTTCATCCAGGCAGTCCAGAAGTACGGCCCAATCCGCGGAGCATGCAAGGGTGCCTGGCGCATTTGCCGTTGCAATCCCTTTTCGCAGGGGGGATTTGACCCACCGTGATTCGACAGTGCATGGGCGAGCAGAGCGTTAACTTGGTCTCACACAAGAGCCTAAAGTTCATCGAGTGCTTGCAAGACTCGATCGATCTCGTCCTGAGTGTTGTAATGAGCAATTCCCAGACGCACCAATCCTCCGTGTTCCTCCAGCATCAATCGTTCGGTCAGCTCCACGGCATACATGTTGCCATTCCACACGTAGATTTCACGGCTTGCCAGATGCTCGGCCACTTGCTGCGGCGTGCGATCGGCCGCGGTGATCGTGATGGTAGGCACGCGCTGGCCGCGTTGTTCGCGCTCCGTGATTCCCCAAACGCGGAACCGTGGCCGCGACGCGAGACCGTCAAGCAATCGCTCGGCGAGCATTCGCTCGTATTCCTCGATGTTCTGGAAGGCGCGTTCCAATCTCCGGCGACGCGAGACTTGAGCTTCCGAGATCGATTCGACCGATGCGAGATAATCGATGGCCGCCGCGACCCCAGCCAATCCCTCGTGGTTTTGCGTGCCGGTCATCCAGCGGCCAGGCAAGTCGTCCGTCGCCGGCCGCAGCTTGTACGCGGGGAGACTACAGAGATGCTCCCGCTTGCCCCACAGAATCCCGACATGCGGCCCGAAGAATTTGTAAGCGGAACACGCCAGGAAATCGCAATCCCAATCTTGCACGTCGATAAGCCGGTGCGGCGCATAATGCACGGCATCCAGAAAAACCAGCGCCCCAACTTCGTGGGCCAAGCGCGTGATCAAGCGAACATTCGTCACGCTGCCGACCACGTTGGACGCACACGTCACGGCGACGAGCCGGACGCGCGGCGTGAGTTGGCGGCGCAGATCGTCGAGATCAAGAGTGCAATCTGCCGGATGAATGTCCACGAATCGCGCCGTGGCTCCTGCATCGCGTGCCGCCAGCACCCACGGACGGACATTGGCATCATGATCGAGGCGCGTAACGAGCACTTCATCGCCTGGCCGCAACGTCCGCCCGAAGGCACGGCTAAGGTGAAACGTCAGCGACGTCATGTTGGCCCCAAAGACGATTTCATCGGCCGAGGGAGCGTTGAGTAGGTCCGCCGCGGCTTGATGGGCTTTCTCCAAGATGGCGTCGGACTCGCGGCTGGTCGTGAAGACGCCGCCCTGATTGGCGTTGCAGGTGGTGAGGTAATGCACCATCGCATCGATGACTCGCTGCGGCACCTGCGTTCCGCCCGGTCCGTCGAGGAAGACCGGCACGCGGGCAGCTTCGCCCCGGGCGCGATTTAACGAAGGAAATTGCTCGCGGAGGGCATGTACGTCAAGCATCCAAATACCCCGGCCTTCACGAGAATAGCGAAGCGATCAAAGGATATACATAGGGTCCAGACGCGAAAAAGAAAGCGAACCGCAAACACTGAACCGAAAGCCGCTGTTCTTCTCATAGAGTTCTCATATTCACACTACATGGATTCTTCACGATTTCTTCCCTTGTCATCTGATTTTGCCGTTTCTACCATCAGTCTCTACCTGAACCTATCTCTCTAGCTCAGGACGGCTTGACGATCGCGACTCCATCCAGACCACAGACAAGGAAGCATGCCCATGCAACGGTGGCTACGCGGACTGTGGTTGACTCGATTGGTGTGCCAGGTACGCTGGACGCGATGGTATCTCGGCCGCGCGGCTAAGTGGGCACGACAGCAGTGGACGCGCCGGCGAGGCCCGGGGGGACTACCTCGGCGTTTGCCATTTTGCCCGCAACTGGAAGCGCTGAGTGGTCGCATCCTACCCGGCGAAACCGTCACGCCGCTGCTGTTAGCCATGAGTGGACCCGCAGAGGCCGACAACGCGCTGGTGTCTTCGCCGAGCTCGTCGCCGGACACGGAAGCGTCCAAAGCGCTGCGAAGCGATGAAACGCCGCTGACGCCGGCTGACCAATGGAGCTGGGTGTCGACGGACGGTCCCTCCTCATCCGACGCCAGCGGCTACCGTGTGTCCTTGGCCGGTGCTACGGATTCGGTCGGAGATGGCGGCGCGTCCAATCCGTTCTGGGATCTCGCCGCGGGTGGACCGATGCCACTTGCTGGAAACAATCTGCCGCCTGTCTCGCCCTCGGGATTGCCGCCCTTGTGGAACGCGGGTGCGACTGGCGGCGGCGGTGGGGCGGGCCCGCGTGGTTCGAGCACGCCCAATGCCGGCCAAGGCGGCGGTGGTCCGACCGGCGGCGGCAGCTCCAACCTGGGTCTGCCGTCACAGCCGCAATTGCAAGAAATGATGTCCGGGGCGGCAGGATTGGCCTCGCTCCCAGCCGGGGCAGCCGCCGGCAGTATCGGCGTCTCGGGTGGAACAGCCGCTTCCGGATCGACCTCCGGCAACGCCGAGGCCGGCACCTCGGCTGCCCCGTCCGAGGCGAATAGCAGCAACGCCACGGTTTCCTCCTCTCCGTCCACTCCGCCCACCCAGCCGTCCTCGCCGACGCCGACTCCCACGCCGCCGCCTACCCCGAACTCTCCCAACAGTGGAGGGAGTGGGTCCCTTAATCCCGAAATCCTCCCGGATGACAGCTCGCAAGGTATTCAATTTGTACAAGCGAACTCACAGACCTGGTCCGCCGTAAACGAGGGGTCTCTAAGTTTGTCGTTTGACAGCGATGTTCAAGCGGGAGATCTTCTGTTGGTTACTCTTGGGACATCGCAATCACAAGCCATTCCCTTTACCGTTACGGACACCTTGGGTAACACCTATAATCTCCTGGCAAAGTCGGATTATAGTCAGTATGGGGAGAGAGAAATCTATGCGTTTGGGGCGATCGCCTCGTCTTCTGGGCCGGATACGATCAATCTAAGTTATTCGAGCTACTTGGATTGCGAGCTTGGCATCCTTGAATATAGCGGCGTTAAATCGTCCGACTACGTCGATGGCACGAGTCAAAACATAGATGGTGGTACGACGTTGACAACTGGAACAATACCAGTCAGCCACTCGGGCGATCTCATTGTCGGCATCTTCAGCTCTGGCGATCTTTGGGAGGGTCAGTTTTCGGCAGGTTCTGGCTTTAATGAAAGATGCAATCCAACACCGGATTTTTGGGATTATCCCGTAGGTCTGGTTGAAGACGAACTAAACGTTGACTCCGCGACCGCCGCTACCGCAACTTATGACATAGACAACGGCGCCGACTATGCGGCCCTCGGCTTGAGCATCGAACCTGGGTCTACGGCCACCACTACCACCCTGAGCGCGTCCAACTCTTCGCCTGCTCCCGGCCAAGCCGTCGCCTTCACGGCGCTCGTGCAGCCGCAAGCGCAGGTGCAAGGCACACCCACCGGCACCGTCGACCTTCAGCTCGACGGCTCAGACATCGACCAGGAGTCGCTTCAACCAGGTCAGAATTGGGTGACGTTCCATGAGACTGTACCGGCGGTCGCGAGCGGCGGCAGCACTCCGTTCACCTACACGGCCGTCTACAGCGGCGACCCCAACTTCGACTCCAGCCAGGGCAGCGACACACTCACGGTAGGCGACCCGGCCTTGTTCGTCCCTGGCAGCAACTGCAACTGCGGCTGTCCCGACGAACCCGGCAGTGTGCCGAAGCAGTCAGCCAGTCCTAAAGCGCCGACTCCAAGCTCATCCACGGGCCAGCCGGTACGCTACGCAGATGGCGTCGTCACCATCGCCGAGACCGATTTGTATTCAGCCGGTTTTGGTTTTCCCTGGGCCCAGACCCGCTCCTGGACCAACGGCCCCGGCTACTCTAACGGCGTCAACGGCAATGGCTGGGTCGATACCTACACGCCGCAGCTGATCCAGGCCGATGGCTCCACGAACAATACGCTCATCGTCATCGCCAACGGCACCACCGCCTACTACTTCACCCTGGTCAACGGCAGCTACCAGGCAGCTTTTGGCGATCCCTCCCAACTGACCTACAACAGCAGCAACGACACCTACACGCTCATCGACGGCGTGGGCGATCAGATCGTCTTCGATGGCTTCGCCTCCTCCTGGCAGACCGCCCAACGCGGACAATTCCAGAGCTACACCGATGCCGACGGCGTGACCACGAATGTCACGTCGTACACCAGCGACGGCCACATCGCCGAGATGCAGCGCGCCGCTACCAGCAACGGCCAGACGGTCACCGAGGCCTGGCTGTTCAGCTATCTGCCGTCCACGGATATCAACGCCGGATTCTTGAGCAATGTGACGCTCCAGCGTCAGGTCAACGGCGGCGCCTGGTCCACGGTGCAGCAGGTCGCCTACACCTACTATGACGGTACCCAGGAGTACGGCGGCAACGTCGGCGATCTCATGACCGCCACCGCCCTTGATGGCTCCGGCGATGTGCTGCAAACCAGCTATTACCGCTACTACACGCCCGGTCAGGCCAACGGCTACGCTGGCGCTTTGGAATACGTCTTTAATCCCGCCTCCTACGCCGGTCTGACCGCCGCCCTGGGCACCGATCTCGGCAGCCTGAGCGATGCCCAGGTGGCCCCCTATGCCGATAACTACTTCCAATATGACAGCCAGCAGCGCGTCACCCAGGAAGTGGCGGCGGGCGCCGGCGATTCGCAGACCAGCGGCGGCCTGGGCACTTACACCTTCAGCTACACCGCCAGCAGCAATGCCCCCGGCTATAACAGCTGGGCCATGAAGACGGTGGTGACCAACCCCGACGGCAGCACGGACACCGTGTACACCAACGCCTACGCCGAGGTCATGCTCGACGATCATTACGACCCGGCCAGCGGCCTCAACACGGATGAGTTCTACGCCTACAACAGCCAGGGCCAGCTCATCCTCGATGCCGCGCCGTCGGCCGTCAGCGGCTACAATGACACCTACGCCGACTTGCTCGATAACGTCAATGGCGCATACCAGTATCTCAACAACAACAGCGGTCTGCTGACGCGCTACGACTACTACACGACGACGACGGCCGATGAGACGACAGCGGGCGGCGTGGTCAATTACCTGGAAGACGCGCAGATTCAGCAGGGACAGCAAGGCACGCTCATCCCGCAAGAGACCTGGCAATACTACGCCCATGCTTCAGGCGGCCAGACCCTTGCGCCGGTCGCCACGGATACGGTCTATCGCAACGACGACGGCACGGGAGCCGAGACGACTACTTACACTTATACCTGGTACGGCGATACCTCCGAGATCGCTTCGCAAACGGAAAGCGATCCGGTCGTTACAGGGGCGCAGAATGGTCCGGGTACGCCCGACGTGACCACGACCGATTTCGACCTCTTCGCCAATACCCAGTGGGTCCAGGATCCGGACGGCTATCTCCAGTACTACGCCTACGACCTGGCCACCGGGGCACAGGTGACGCAGATCGTCGATGTCAACACGGCGGAGGGCAGCGAGTTCACGAACCTCCCGACGGGCTGGAGCACGCCCAGTGGCGGCGGCTTGAACCTGGTGACGACCGACGTGGTAGATGCGTTGGGCCGGACAACGGAGGAGATTTCGCCCAACGGCAACATCACCTATTATGTCTATCTCGATCCGCAGCATGAGGAGCGAATCTACGAGGGCTGGAACAGCAGCACGGGCATGCCGACGGGACCGACGGAAGTGATCCGCGAAGATGCCGCCGACGGCTACACCGAGACGCTGACCATGTCGGCCACGCCCAATCTCAACGCCGACGGCACGCCCAACGGTTCGGAAGCCATCGGCAATCTGCAATCCCTGGCGCGCGACTACACCAACGACGCGGGCCAGATCATTGCCGAGGATGCCTACTTCAACCTGGGCTGTTTGTCTTACAGCACCGGCGTGGTGGGCACGGTCAACGTCAACTATTACCAGACGCAATACGGCTACGACAGCGGTGGCAGCCTGGCGCGAATGCAGACGCCGAACGGCACCATCTACCGCACGGTGTACAACAGCCTGGGCGAGGAAGTCAGCGATTGGGTGGGCACCAACGATACGCCCGCTTCCGGCGAATGGTCGCCAAGCAACAACACCGGCACGTCGAACATGGTGATGGTATCGAGCTATGTGTACGACAATGGAGGTGTTGGCGACGGTAACTTGACGCAAGAGACGGACTATCCTGGCCTGGGCGCGGCGCCGCGCGTGACCGATTCCTGGTACGATTGGCGAGATCGCCTGGTGGCCCAGAAATCGGGGGTCGAATCCAGCGAGAATGACGGCGTCAATCGGCCTATTCTCGTCACCACCTACGACAATCTCGACGAAGCCATCCAGACACAACAATATGAAGGCGACGGCGTGACGCCGCAAATTGTCAACGGTGTGCTGCAAGCGCTCGCCCCGTCCCTGCTACGAGCACTGGAGATTGATAGCTACGACAATCAGGGCAGTGTCTATCAGACGCAAGTCTTTGACGTGAACCCGAAGACGGGCGCCGTATCCAGCAGCGCCCTGACCACCAATTTCTACTACGATCATCGCGGCGATTTGATTGCCGAGTCCGATCCGGGCGGGTTATGGTACAAGAGCCAGTATGACGGGGCTGGCCGCGACGTGATGGATTACACCACCGACGGCGGCAGCGGCACGACCTGGGCTGAGGCATCGAGCGTAACCAACGATACGGTGCTGGAGCAGGAGCAGACGATCTATGACGGCGACGGCAACCCGATCGAGACGATTGACAGCCAGCGCTTTGACAATGCTACCGGCGCCGGCCCGCTGGGCACTCCAATCAGCGGTATCGGAGCGCGTGTCTACTACGCGGCTGAATATTACGACAATGCAGACCGCTTAATTGCGGATGTGGACGCAGGCACCAACGGCGGCACGGCCTGGACGCGGTCCAGCAGCGTACCGTCGTCGTCGTCAACGCTGCTGGTGACGCAATATGTCTATAATGCCGCGGGATACGTGCAAGACACCATCGACCCGATGGGCGTTGACGACCGCACGCTCTATGACAATCTCGGCCGAACGACCCAGACCATCCAGGATTACACCGACGGCGTCGAGACGGCCTACAGCAACATCACCACCGAATATGGCTACGACGGCAATGACAACACCCTCTACGTCCGCGCCGATGAGCCGGGCGGCGCATTTCAGCAGACGAATTATGTCTACGGCGTGACTACGGCCTCGAGCAGCGGCGTCAACAGCAACGACATTCTCTCCACCATCGAGTATCCCGATCCATCCACGGGCCAGCCCAGTACCAGTCAGCAAGAATCGTACCTGGTCAATGCCCTGGGCCAAACAGTGCAGTACACCGATCGAAACGGCAACGTCCATCAGTACAACTACGACGTGCTGGGACGCTTGACCTCCGACGCCGTGACGACCTTGGGTGCCGGTGTCGATGGTTCGGTGCGCCGCATCGAGTATGGCTACGACAGCCAGAGCAACCTGTCCCTCATCACCAGCTACGACGCAGCTTCGGGCGGCAATATCGTCAATCAAGTGCTGCGGCAGTACAACGGCCTGGACCAACTGACCGCCGAGTACCAAGGTCATCACGGCGCCGTGGACACCAGCCAAACAGGCACGGTACAGACCAGCGTTCAGTACGTCTACAATGAGATGGCCAACGGTGAAAACAACAGCCGGCTGGTCAGCATCATTTATCCCTCGACGTGGTCCAACGCCCGCTATACGCTGAGCTATAACTACGCCGCGGGCCTGGACGACCGCATCAGCCGGCTGTCGTCGCTGACGGACAATAGCCCGCTATCCAACGGCGCCACTCTAGAAAGCTACAAGTATCTCGGTCTGGGCACGGTGGTCGAACGCGATCATCCGCAGATCAACACCAACGAGACGTACATCTCGCAGAATGGCCAGACGGGCGACGCGGGCGATCCCTACGTGGGGCTGGATCGCTTCGGTCGGGTGGTCAATGACAACTGGGTGAACACCAGCACGGGGCAATCGACGGACGATTTCGTCTACGGCTACAACGCGGATGGGGATGTGTTGTACCGGCAGAACCTGGTTGATGCGGCCATGAGCGAGCTGTACCAGTACAACAGCCTGGACGAGCTGGTCAACTTCCAACGCGGCACGCTGAATTCGAGCGATACGGGCATCGTCGGCACGCCCTCGGCAAGCCAGAGTTGGACTCCGGATGCCGTGGGGAATTTCGACAGCGTGACGACCAACGGCAGCACGCAGACGGAAACCTTTAACCAGCAGAACCAGATCGCGTCGATTTCGGGTTCGGGGACGGTGTTGTACGACAACAACGGCAACCTGACGGCCGACGGCAGCGGCAACACCTACGTCTACGATGCCTGGGACCGCCTCGTGGCGATGCAGAACAACGGTACGACGGTGGCGAGTTACAGCTACGATGGTCTGGGCCGTCGCATCGCGGAGACGCATGGGTCGAACACGCGGGAGCTGTACTATTCGGCGGATGGCCAGGTGTTGACGGAGTGGTAC
>Ga0070738_10001001_pt1 | contig 66759 bp, 70 predicted proteins | sample Coa_R2_2_FD_66446 | JGI IMG/M metagenome (GOLD analysis project Ga0070738, IMG submission 66446) | Surface soil microbial communities from Centralia Pennsylvania, which are recovering from an underground coalmine fire - Coalmine... | ecosystem: Environmental > Terrestrial > Soil > Unclassified ... | reverse complement strand
ACCGCTTTCCAACTTTCCCACAACCACGACGACTACGAACTACCTGAACCACGCTCAGCTATGGGATACGCATTCCAGGGGCAAGGCCACCCTTTCACCCACCCCATTCCCTATCCCTTTGGTTCTGCAGAGGGACAGCTCATGAGCGGGTGCTATGGAGAAACGCAATGTCCGACTGAATGAACGGCAGAAGATTAACGAACCAGTAGCAGCGGAACACTTCGTTCTGGAGGCTTCACTCAGCGCAGCGGAGGTCCATACTCTGGTTGAGTTTTTTCGGACGCTGGACCGCTGGGACCGCGAGTTGGTGCACAATGGAAGCAAGCGCAAGGGGGTGAAGGTATGCAGAGTGCAGTGATCTACGCCCGCGTTTCCAGCCGCGAGCAGGAACGCGAGGGTTACTCGATTCCCGCGCAACGCAAACTGCTGAACGAATACGCGCGCGTGCGCGGTTTCCGCGTAGAGCAGGAATTCATCGATGTGGAATCGGCCAAGAACCCCGGCCGCAAGGAGTTCGGGAAGATGCGGCAGTTGCTGGAAGGTGGCAATGGTTGCCGCATCGTGCTGGTCGAAAAGACCGACCGCTTGTATCGCAATCGCACCGACAGCATCGCCTTCGAGGAACTGATCGAAACCCGCAACGTCGAAATTCACCTCGTAAAAGAAGGCCGGGTGATTGCCAAGGACTCGCGTTCGCAAGACAAATTCATGCACGACATTCACGTGGCCGTGGCCAAGCACTACTCGGAGAACCTGCGGGAAGAAGTGAAGAAAGGGATGCGCGAAAAGGCTGAAGAGGGAATCTATCCGGGCCGTGCTCCCTTCGGCTACAAAAACAATTCCGTTACTCGTAGCATCGAGGTCGATCCGCAGCGAGCGCCGATACTGAAGAGCATCTTCGAGAGGTATGCCTCCGGTCAATATTCGCTCAGCACATTACGCGAAGCAATCGTCAAGGATTGGGGAGTCCGCATCAATCGATCTTATCTCGAAACCATGCTGAAGAACCCGTTCTATATCGGCCGGTTCGTGTGGCAAGAGATCGACTATAAGGGAACCCATGAACCACTGATCTCGCTCCCATTGTTTCAGCGCGTACAGGATACGGTCGCCAGCAGAAACAAACCGAAATATCGCAAGCACCAGTTTGCCTTCGCTGGTCTGCTGACCTGCGCTCATGACGGCTGCACCGTTACCTCTGAATTGCAGAAGAAGAAGTACGTGTATTACCGCTGTTCACACGGGCGCGGCAAATGCTCGCTTCCTTACATGCGGGAGCAGGATCTGTCCGAACGCATGGGTGGCTTACTCAAGCAGATCTATGTACCGGAAACCATTGCGCGAACAGTGGTGAATTCGTTGCAAGCCGATCTAAACTCCAGCGAGGCCGCTCGTCAGCAACAGATCGCCGGACACACGCAGCGCCTTGCGGCGCTGCGCACGCGCATGGATCAACTCTATGAGGACAAGCTCGACGGTAGGATCACGGAAGAATTCTGGACGCGCAAGCAATCTGAATACTCCGACCAGGAGCGCAGCCTCAAAACGGCGCTATCGAGTTTGAATACGCCGATCACCCAGGATCGCGTGCTAAACGTTGAAAGGATTTTTGAACTCGCCCACAAGGCGTATTTTCTGTACGTTACGCAGAATCACGCGGAAAGAGGCCAATTGCTGAAATCGGTGCTTTTGAACTGCACCACGGATGGGATAAGTCTTTGGCCTACTTACCGAAAGCCATTCGATCTGATCTTTCAGAGAGCGAAAAATGAAGAATGGTCGGGACGGGCAGATTTGAACTGCCGACCCCTCGCACCCCAAGCGAGTGCTCTACCAGGCTGAGCCACGTCCCGACTGACTAAGATTTTACACCAGCGCTAATCTTCAATCCCCAGCTTCTGGCGTCCTTCGGGCGAGATGCGTTCCGGCGTCCACGGCGGATCCCAAACAACATTGACCTTGCAGTTGTTGACGCCCTCCATGCCGAGCAGCGTTTGCCGGATATCGCGGCTGATCTCGGTATGCGATGGGCAGCCCTGCGCGGTGAGCGTCATTTCCACCGTGACATCGCCTTCGTTCTCGATGGTGACGCCGTAGATAAGTCCGAGATCAACCACGTTCAGAGGGATCTCCGGGTCGTAGCAATTGCGCAGCTTTTCCATCACATCTTCGGAGGTCAAGGTTGCCATGGGTTCATTGTAAAGGAGTTCTGGCGCGGTGCGCAGCTACTGGCAAGCTTGCGAAGGCGCTTTCAGCACGCTGGCATCGGGGAAGCTGTAAGCATGGTCGAAGGCGCTTGACGGCTGTTCCCGCGTGAACCACTGCAGGAGGGCTTGTGTTTGCGGGTGATAGGTAAACCCGCCGAGTTCCACTTCGTAAGCAGCATGCGGAAGCACTTCGACCGGATCGCCGGTTGTAATGTGCGTCTGGCATCCGCCGCCATCAGGAGAAACCCAGCCCGGAGCAGCATTCCCGAGGAATGGATCGTTCATCCATTCGGAGATTTCGTGGCTCAGCGGCAGCACGTCGGCGATCTCGGGATCGCGAAAGATGCCGGAATCGAGCCAGGTTGCGTAGGCGAAGGTCTGAATGGAAATCGTGTTGGAGGTACGCCCGGTTTCGTAAGCGGTGTGAAACCCCAGGATGCAGCACTGGCTGCTGTCTCCGCTTTCGTAGAGCAGCGTATTGGGGGCGAGCAGGATGGGAAACTCGTCGACGCGAAATCCGGCCATCTGCGTGATCGTGTTGATCTGCGAGGCAAAGAAGTTGAAATCAATTTTCGCGTAGAGAATGCCGGTCGCGGTCTTGTAGAGCTTGGCGGCTCCCACCGGCACTTCCAGCAAAACGGGTGCCAGTACCCGCGGAGGCGCAAGCTCGGTATGCCAGTTACTTGGGGCATACGCGGCGAACTGTGCCCGCTGGACTGCGTCGGCGAACTGGACGTCGCCATCGGCATAGTTGTAGGGGACGAAGTTCGGCGATTGGAGTACGCGCGGAATCACCGGAGTGACGTCCAGAACGATTGGCTTACCTTGCTGATCGACGTACTCGTCGAACTCAATCGAAATCGGCAGGATGGCGGTGCGAATCTGTGTTACTCCGCCAGTTGCGGGTTTGCCACCGGCCATGGTGAAGGGATAGACGGTGCCGTCGTTAGAGAAAGCGCCCGACCAGTGCGGAACGGAGTTGATGGCGATGCGCGCATACCCACCCTGAGCAGCTACCTGTCGGGCCAGCGATGACATGCGATTGTAATGAACGAAGCGCGGCAGCAGGCTCTGGGGAACGTCTTCGGAAACAAGTCTCTTCGGGTCAGGCGAACCGGCGCCCATGGCTGCAGTTGTGCCCAGGCAGAATGCCAATGTAAGCAGCCACAGGAATGGTTTTCGCAATCGCCTCACCTCGAACTCGATGAGCAAGAATCCCAGGCGGGTCCGTAATGGTCCCCGGGGAACTGGAAACTGGGTCGCATCCGCACCTACTTGGATTCGTAATCCGAGGCGCGAGCGGTATGAAGAGGGTACAGGCTTCAAGCCTGAAAGGGAAGGTGAAGAGCCGAATTAACCAACAATTTATGGCCACCTTAACCCGGTGTTGCGGTGAAACCCTGTTCTGAAATAGGGGTATAATCACAGGTATGCGGCGCGTTTTTGTATCGATTCTGCTCTTCGCGCTCGCAGCGCTTCCCGCGGCTGCCCAGCGAGGCGGAGGAGCGCGAGGTGGCTTCCGCGGCGGTGGTTTTCATGGCGGAACCGGGCATGCCATCGCACCGGGACCGCGCGGCTTCAGCCACGGTGGATACGGATTTCGTCCGGCCGGAGTCCCCATACGGTCTATGGGGATCAATCACGGAATAGTCGGCAATTATGGAATGTACGGCTACGGATGGAATGGATTCCGTGGTCATGATCATGATTTCGACGATTTCCATCATCACCGATATCCCTACAATTCCTACTATCCATACTACGGGTATTACCCGTATTGGGGATGGGCAGACTGGGGCTGGGGCTGGGATTGGGACAATGGATCGTCTTACGACAATCAGCAACAGCAACAGGCCAGCTACAACCAGCAGCTAGCGCTTGAAGGGCAAGTGCAATACCTGCAGCAGCAACTTGCCGAGATGCGCCACGATCAGGAAGTGCAACGAGATTACGAGGAAAGCCAAGCCGCGGCACGGCCGGCCCAGGCCGCTCCTCCTTCCTATACGGCTCCTTCTTCAGAAAAGCCCCAAGACAATGGGCCCCCAACGACTCTGGTTTTTCGCGATGGCAAGCACCTGGAAGCACAGAATTACGCCATTGTCGGCAATAATCTGTGGCTGATGGCTGATGGACGGATGAAAAAGTATCCGCTGTCGGAACTCGACCGCGAAGCCACGCTGAAATCCAACGAAGATCGCGGCGTGGAATTCCGTGTGCCTCGGCAGTAAAACCGCATTTCACGCGATGCTAAATCTGTAATTGTTTCAGATAATCGACGCTCGCTTTGACGCTATCGAATTTCGAGCGCATGAAGTTGTTCTCCTGCTCGACGTAATACTGCTTCACGCCCGCTTTTTCTGCCGCCTGAAAAATTGGCACCCAGTTGATGCTGCCCTTTCCGACGGCTGTTGTATGCAGCGCCGCGATGCCGAGATCGGTTGATGTCGGAAAGCCGGGCAGGCGATCTTTGACGTGTATCAGAGCAAAGCGACCTGGATACTGGTTCATGTACTGAACGGGATCGTAGCCCGCCTGCACCATCCAGTAGCAATCCAGTTCCATGTTCACCAGCGCCGCGTCGGTATTCTTGAGGATGTAGTCGTAACCGGGTTCCTTGCCTTGGGGACGAAACTCGTAATTGTGATTGTGATACGCGAACTTCACGCCACCTGTGTCAGCTTGCTTGGCCAGCGCATTGAGCGTGTCGACCGCTTTCCCGAATTGTCCAGCCTGGAGCATGGGATGAAACATGGGAAAGGTGGCGTAGGTCGCGCCGATTTCAGCGACATCGTTACAGAACTTAGGCCATTGCGCGCGCCAGTGATTCCAGCTGTTGCTGGTGAAATGCAGGCTGGTGGAGCGGAGGCCATTGTCTGCCAGCATGGACTTGATTTCCGCGATGGTATGGCCGTAGTAGCCGGCAAACTCAATGTCCTTGTAACCCATGGCGCTGAGCTTTTTTAGCGTGCCCGGAAGGTCTCTCCGGCATAAGTCGCCAAGGGTCCACGATTGCAGTCCCGGCGGCCATGGAAGGCTCTCGGCAGATACAAGTTTGGACAGTACAGTTGATCCCAGAACGATCAGAGAAGAGTTTCGCAGGAATTCCCGGCGATTCAGCGGCATGGCCCGGATTATAACGGCAAATAAAAAAATGACGCGAGCAGACGCGAAACGAAAGGACTTGGCCGTGTATTCCGAAGCTAAGAGCGCTTTCTCCTTCGCCCCTGCACTTTCACCGATTCCGGTTCGTTCACAGCAAAATTGATCTTCTTCAACACGGGATCAATGCGGTCCACAATCACATGGACCGTCTCCCCGAGTGAGTAAGTTTTTCGGGAACGCTGACCGATGATCTGGCGAGTGTTCTCATGAAATGTATATCGGTCGTCTGTGAGGGTCGAGAGGGGCACCAGTCCCTCGATGAAAAGGTCTTTCAGTTCGACGAAGAAGCCGAACTTCGTCACACTGATGATCAGGCCTTCGAATTCTTCGCCGATACGTTCGGCCATGAACTTAACCTTCTTCCAGTCCATCAGCTCGCGCTCGGCGTCGTCGGCGCGGCGCTCGGATTCACTGGATTCTTCGGCAATCTCATGCAGGACGGGCAAAGGAATCGGCCCGAAAAGCTCCGGCGCTTTGCCCTCGGCCGTGTTCTTCGTTCGTTTCGACGACTCCTTCGACCACGGGGAGCGCTCACTTATCTGGTAACTCTCCGCGCGCTTAGACCAGGCGGTCGGACGCTCGTTGCCCACGGGCGTTCCACGTCCGACCGGAACCTGGCCATCATGAAATTCGGGGCTGGCGCGAAGAACTTCCTTCAGAATGCGATGGACGATCAAGTCCGGGTAGCGCCGGATAGGCGATGTGAAGTGCGTGTACGTGGGCGCCGCCAGCGCAAAGTGGCCGGCGTTCTCCTCCGAATAACGCGCCTGCTTTAAGGAGCGCAGCATCAGGAAAGAGAGGATGCGCTCCTCCGGCTTGCCGGCAATTTTATCGGTCAACTTCTGGTACATGCGCGGGGTAATATGCACATCTTCGGGTATTTCGATTCGTGTCGGGTTACGACCTGCATGTTGATGCGAGCGCCGATCCGATTTCATCTCCATGCGCTTGATGGGCAACGCTCCGACGCCAAGCGAGTAGCCGAACCCAGCGGCAATGGTTTCGAAGTCGAACACGCGCTTCGGGTCGGGCTTTTCGTGAATGCGATATAGAGAAGCGACATGTTTCTTCTCGAGATAGCTGGCAACGCATTCATTGGCGGACAACATGAATTCTTCAATCAAGCGGTGAGCGATGTTACGTTCCGACCGACTGATGCCGCGCATCATTCCGTTCTCGTCGAATTCAATGACCGGCTCAGGCAAGTCAAAATCAATGGATCCACGGCGCATGCGCTTGCGATTCAGAATCATCGCCAAATCCCGCATCATTTCGAAATTACTCACAAGGGGAGCGTATCGCTGGCGCAGCTTCGAATCGCCATCGAGGATGGCGTTTACGTCGGTGTAAGTCATGCGTTCGATCGAGCGGATCACGCCCTCGTTCAGTTCGAATCCAAGCACCTCGCCCTGGCGATCGATTTGCATGACGCACGAGAGAACCAATCTATCCAGCCTGGGCCGCAATGAGCACAGGTCCGTCGAAAGCTCGATCGGAAGCATTGGAATAGCACGATCAGGAAAATACACGCTGGTGCCGCGCAGCCGAGCCTCGCGATCGAGCGCGGAACCTTCAGTGACGAACTGCGCGACGTCGGCAATATGCACCTGCAGTTCGTAATTTCCATCTGGCAGGATGTGCACGGTTACGGCATCGTCGAAGTCGCGAGCGGTTTCGCCATCGATTGTGATAATCGGAATGGACCGAAAGTCCCTCCGATGCCGCAACTCGGACGCCGGAATCACGTCATCGAACTCCTGAGCTTCTTCGAGAACCTCGAGCGGAAAGCGATGTGGAAGATGGTGTTTGCGGATGACGATTTCGACGTCTACGCCAAAGTCTTCTTCGAAACCGAGAATCTCGATGACGCGCCCTTTTGGATTCTGGGTCGGCGTAGGCCATTCGGTAATTTCTACATCTACGGCGACACCTTCGAGGTCATCCCACTCGGTACGCCGGCGCGCTTCGGAGCCAACCACGCGATGCGCGTCCAACCGCCGATGCTTCCGGGCCCCAGGCTCTGATTCGTCCTCAATTTGCGGGTACTCCTGGCCGCTCGGAATCACGATATCCTGCGTGACCTTTTCATCGATGGGGGTGACGTAGTTGTACTTCCGCCCATAGTGAAAAATGCCGACGACGCTGGGATGTGCCCGATCCATTACGCGGATGATCCGGCCTTCGACTCGTCCTTCTCCGCGCTGCTGACCCAGTTCCAGGAGGACACGGTCGCCATGCATGGCGTTTCCGATGGCGTGTGGAGCGACGTAAATATCCCCTTGTATGCGGGTGCGCAGTTCGTCGCTGTCGGGAATTACGAAGCCGTATCCATCGCGATGCATCGTAAGACGACCGATTGCCTGATTACGGCTCGCGATAGCCCGGGGAATCTGGTAACGCCCATCTGACTCGCGCAATTGTCCGCGCTTTACCAGTTCGTCGAGCCGTTCCTGCAACTGGCGCCGCTCTGCCCCATGCGCACGCAGTTCGCGCACCAGCTGTTTGAAGCCGGCGTTCTGCCTCGGCTGCTGCTCGATTTTTCGCAGGATGGCGCTGTCGGAAATCATGGTCGTTGGATGCCAGCAGTAACGCTTACAGGATAAATCCAAGGTGATCGTGGAATCTAACTGTGGATGCGAAGTGGAACTTTCTATCTATGCAAACCGAAAAAACCGTTGAAGCGGCGGCCAACAATCCATTTCACCAGCAGATGATCGGTACCGTGAGTTACACCGACGCCCACTCCGAAATTGAACTCCCATTTGGGGGAAACATTGAGATCAACTGCGGGAACGATTTGCTGCTCCTGTTCGCGTAGCGGATCGAAGCCAGTGATTGGCCCGAGAGCCCCGTAGTACTCAAGACCGACTGCTACCTGTTTGATCACGTCATAGCTGATCTTCGCGTTGGGTGAGAATTCGAAACCCTTGTTCTCGGTGAGTCCGTGCAGCGAGCGATCCAGTGTGGGATTGAATGCGAGGTACCACGGGCCGAGTTTTTTGTCGACAATCGGCCTGACTTCGAGGGTCCAGGTATCCGGGGAAAACTGCGCGCGCTGATAACCGATCTCCATGGAGAGGCTTACGCCGACCGGCCACTTCCATTTTTCGGGAATCCGTACGCGCGGTCGAATATGATCGCCGACCCACTGGTAGCCGAGGTTTTGTGGCGCCGCAGTGAAAATGTAGAAGCCCGTCTCGAACCAGTCGCTGAAGCCGTGCGTGATTTCCACTGTTTCGTGAACAGCTCCCTCGGTGGGATACATGCCATCGACTGGGGTCGTGCTGCCATCGATGGTGTAATTGGAATGCAGTTCGACCATGGTGTCGCCCTTGGGCACAAGATCGGAACCGTAGACCTGGATCTCATAATTGTCCTGGGCATGAAGAAGAGTCAGCGGAACGAGCAGGGCGACCAGGAAAGAAAGATATGTCTTCCAAAGAAGGCGACGCCGCAAGAGGTTTCTCCTCGCCCCAAGGCAAGTAGATGATAGCCGAGAGCATGGGTGTTCCACATGAAAACGGCGTAATGTGACCAGAATCACAGTCACGCGTGAGGTCATGATCCGGGCATCATTCGCGCAAAATGCTACATTGGAGGCACATGGCAGCCCCGAAATCACCCTTCGTAGAAGCCTGCAGAGGCCGTGTGACCGAGTTTACCCCCATCTGGCTCATGCGCCAGGCCGGCCGCTACATGGCCGAATACCGCGCCGTGCGCAAGCATCACTCGCTAGTGGAGATCTGCAAAACGCCGGAGCTGGCCGCAAAGGTAACGATCGAGGCTGCGGAAATTCTCGGCGTGGATGCGGCGATCATCTTTGCGGATCTGTTGTTGCCGCTTGAGGCGATGGGTTTGCCCTTCCACTTCGAAGCGGGCGAAGGCCCCGTCATTGAACGGCCCGCCCGTAGTGCGGAAGACGTAGCAGCACTGCGCACGGATCACGCCGGCGATCTCGCCTATGTCGGCGAATCGGTTGCGCTGGTTGCGAAGCACTTCGGTTCCAAGCGGCCGGTGATTGGCTTCTGCGGCGCCCCTTTCACGCTTGCCAGCTACATGATTGAAGGCGGCGGATCGCGCCACTACATCGAAACGAAGAAGATGATGTATCGTTCGCCGAATGTGTGGAATCAGCTGATGCAGAAGCTGGTTACGGTTCTCGCGGAATATTCTGCCGAACAGGTGCGACAAGGTGCGGATGCATTGCAGGTATTCGATAGCTGGGTGGGCTGTTTGAGCGTGCAAGACTATCGCCGCTATGTTTTGCCGCATTCGAAGAAGCTGGTTGCTAAATTGAAGGCTACGGGAGTCCCCGTCATCTATTTCGGTACGGACAGCGCGACCTTACTCACATCCATGCAGGAAACGGGAGCGGACGTAGTCGGGCTGGATTGGCGCATCCCGCTGGATGAAGGCTGGAAGCTGCTGGGCAACCGCGGTGCGGTTCAAGGAAATCTGGATCCCGTCTTGCTGTTTGCGGACAGGAAGGAACTACGTTCTCGCGCGGTGGATATTCTGGAGCGGGCCGGCCGACGTGCCGGACACATTTTTAACCTGGGCCACGGGATATTGCCGGAAACGCCAGTAGAGAACGTAAAACATCTCATCGAAGTGGTGCACGAAGAATCCCGTCGTCCAATGGCCGCAGCGAAGCGGAGCGCTGAGGTAGAGGGTTGAGCAAGCAAGAGAGAGAAAAATGTGCCGTGCTGCTACTTGCTCACGGCAGCCCCGACACAGTCGACGAGGTCCCAGAGTTTCTACGGAACGTTACCGGCGGACGCCCGCTGCCGGAGCCAGTGATCGAGGAGATCAAGCACCGTTACGGACTCATCGGATGTTCCCCTCTGACCTGCCACACGATGGATCAAGCAGACGGTGTACGTCGGGAACTTGGGATTCCTGTGTACATTGGCATGCGGAACTGGAAACCTTTCATCGCCGATACGGTGAAGCGGATGGCAGCCGATGGAATCACGCGCGCGGTTGCAATTTGCCTCGCACCTCAGAATTCCCGGACGAGCGTGGGGTTGTATAAGAGAGCATTACTTGGAGCGTCCGGCGAAACACCATTTGCGATCGATTTTGTCGAGCACTGGCACGACCACCCGTTGCTGATTCGCGCGTTTGCGGAGAAGTTCCAACCCGCTTGGAAGCGCGCGTGTGAAGAGAGGAGAACCAACGTGCCGGTGATCTTTACCGCACACAGCGTTCCGCAACGGACAATTGCCGACGGCGATCCGTACGAAGCACAGGCGCGCGAGACTGCATCGCTGGTCGCAACTGCAACAGGTCTGGCATCCAGTGACTGGAGCTTCGCCTTCCAGAGCCAGGGGATGTCGGGCGGCGTATGGCTGGGGCCTACAGTGGAGGAGACGATCGTCCGTTTAAAAGAAGGGGGACATGCGGCGGTTTTTATTCAGCCGATTGGGTTCGTCTGCGATCACGTCGAGATTCTCTACGATATCGATGTTGCGTTTCGAAAATTCGCGGAAGAACGTGGGATGCGGCTGTGGCGCGCGGAGTCTCTGAACGATTCGCCAACATTCGCGGCAGCAGTTGCCGACGTCGCAAGGGTAAAGCTGGGAAAACCAGTAGTCTGTAACCAGTAGTCAGTAATGGGTATGAAGCGTATCGCCATTGTCGGAGGAGGAATCAGCGGGCTTGCTGCGGCTACGATCGTCGAGCGCGCACGCCGTGAAGGGGCGGCGGTTGAGTTCACGCTGTTCGAGCGCGGCTCGAGACTTGGCGGTGTGATGATTACGGATCATGTGGATGGCTGCCTCGTTGAAGCTGGCCCAGATTCGTTTCTCACCGAAAAGAGTTGGGGACTGGATTTCTGCCGATCCCTCGGCTTGGGCGATCAGATCATCGGCTCGAACGATAACGAGCGCAAAACTTACATCCTGGTAAATGGAAGGTTAGTCTCAATTCCGGATGGCCTGATGTTCATGGTCCCAACCAAACTACTACCCACCATTACATCGCCATTATTTTCCTGGAGCACCAAGATCCGCATGGGATTGGAATACTTCCATGCGCCAAAGCTATGTACAAACGGCGATGAATCAGTAGCGCAACTGGTGGAACGGCATTACGGACGCGAGATGGTGCAGCGCTTAGCCGATCCGCTGCTCGCCGGTGTATATGGTGGCGATGCGGAATCGTTGAGCGCCGCGGCAGTCTTGCCGCGTTTCGTCGACATGGAAAAAAGGTACGGCAGCCTGAGCCGCGGAATGCTGGCCGCGAGGAAAAAGATGGCGGCGATGATGCGCGAGAAGCATGGAGCCAATCACCAGTCTGCACCGCGTCCGCTGTTTTCCTCGCTTAAGGCAGGTATGCAGCAACTGGTAGATGCCGTAGCCGACTTTCTGCCACGCGAATCAATGCAACTGAACCGGGAGGTCACAGCGATCCTTTATGACGGGACACAATGGCGGCTGGTAACCGCCGCGGGCGTGGAAGTGTTTGAGGGCCTGATTATTGCAACGCCGGCACAGCTTGCCGGCCGATTGATTTCCGGGGTAGCGCCGCCACTCGCCAATGAATTACTGGACGTGAGCTACAGTTCGTCGGTAACGGTCACCGGAGTGTACGATCGCGCTGATTTGCGCAACCTTCCTCCGGGATTTGGTTTTCTCGTCCCTCGGAATGAAGGCAAGCGGATGCTCGCCTGCACGTTCGTGCATAACAAGTTTCCACATCGTGCGCCCGAAGATCGGGGCATTATTCGTACTTTTCTAGGTGGGCTGCGGGATGCGAGTGTGCTTGCGCAGAGCGATGAGGAAATCCTTGCAATTGTGCGCCGCGAACTGAAGGAAATCGTTGGCCTCGAAGCGGAGCCGCGTGCAGAACGCGTTTACCGATGGAACCGTTCGATGGCTCAATATGGCCCCGGGCACATGGCACGTGTGCGACACATCCAAAGCGCATCGAATCAGCTGCATTCCTTCGCGCTCGCAGGAAACGCATACGAAGGCATAGGAGTGCCCGATTGCATCGCCTCGGGAACCGTGGCGGCGGCTGATGTAGTTGAGCAACTGGGACTCCCGCGTCCTCAAGTCGCCGCCAAGGGCGAAGAGAAAGCGTTCACGCGGCCAACCGGCGTTTCGCGTTAGCTCTTATGCGTTAGCTCTTAAAAGAATTCGAAAGCGCCGCTCCACGATAGCGAATCGGCTTAGTCAGCGCTGGCAGCGACTCTTTGCATCTGCGGAGCTGGCGCTTGCGCCCGGCCGAAGGAGAGCCGCGACGACCACCCTTGCGATGGCGCCTCTACCCAGCGATACAAAACCCAACTCGCTGCCAATGTCGCAAGCAGGCCCGCAAAATCGATGAAGAGGAGGTACGAGCCCGAATAAGGCATCCGCGAGAGCAAGCCGATCAGTCCGACGCCGATAGGCAAATGCAAAAGGTAGACCGAGTAACTGATTTCGCCGAACCAGTTCAGGACCCGGTTGTCGACGGAAACGGTGGCGATCAGCAAACCTGTCGCGAGTGCCGTGTATGCGACCGGCTGGCCGTGAAACTTTTCCATCATCAGGAAATTCAGGCTGAGGCACGCGACGGTGCGCGTGGCGCCCATCAGTCCAGCGCGATATTGAAAGATGAAGACGCCGACCAGAAAGATCGGCAGGCTGTGGAAGACGATCTTATCCTGTGCGCAGAAGATGCGGAACAGAGTCACCCAGCCGATAATCGTGCTCGTTTGTATCCACGGGTTGCGATGCGCGACGAGCGAGAACGTGAGCCCGACGAAGAGGTACCACTGGAACTCGATCGCCAGGGTCCAGTATGCGACGTTCACCCACGGTTGGCCTACAAGATCGTTGAGATAGAAGAAGTGCAGTGCCAGCTGCTTAAGGCTGAACCCTGGGCCGGGTGAGTGCAGCCAAGGCGCAAGAAACATGCCATACGCGATGAGCAACGTGACGAAAATAGACGCGAGATACGGCGGGTGAAGGCGCGCCATGCGCTTCATCATGAACCGTCCGTAATCGCTGAAACGGTAGTTTCGCTGATACAGGCTGTAGGGAATGATGAAGCCCGAAATCACAAAGAACACTTCGACTCCGAGCCAGCCGTAATTGCCGGTGTGCTTGAGGGCAGCGCTCTGGCCATAGGTGAAGTGGTACCAGCAGACAGCGAGCGCGGCTAGTCCGCGCAGCGCGCTGAGGGTGGCGATCTTCTGGTTGGAGCCGGGGCGGGACAAACCATAATTTTACTATTCGCGGCTGCCGTCACTGTGATACCTGAACATCCTCGAGAGGCAGCTTTGCCCAGACGAAGCGGCGGCCGGAAATTGTCTCGCCGATCCAGCGCAACCTGCAGATACGGTCCATAGGATGGAGCAAGGCCACGCCGGGTACCGTTACGGTTGGCATCATCACCGCAGGCTCCCAACAATCTTGGAGCGGCATCGAGATATTGACCGCCTCGGCAGGCGACGTGATCATGTGCAATCCCGGCGAGGTGCGCGACGGTATTCCCCTTGAAGAAGCGGTGCGCGAATGGCACATGCTCTATTTCGATCCAAATCTTCTACTCCGCGAACTCGAAGAGGTGACGGCTGGCCCACCGAGTTTATTCGCCCAGCAGCGCGGGACCCTCTGCTCGGAGCGCGGATAGTGCACGTTTTCCGGGAAAGTGCCGTTGTCGCTCGTCCTCGCCTCTGCAGCAGGCTACAGTTTATTATTGCGCTTTGGCCGAAACGTGCGCGTCCTATTCCTGAGTGATATCCACGGAAACCTTGAAGCCTTGGAAGCCTGCCTGGCTGCGGCCCCGCGCCACGACGTCGTGGTGAACCTCGGCGACAGTGTGGGGTACGGCGCTAATCCGAATGAGGTTATCGACCGCGTACGCCAGTTGGGCAACATCTTCGTTCGTGGAAATCATGACCGGGCCTGTGCCGGCCTCACCGATGTACGCGGTTTTAACTACATTGCAGCCGCCGCGGCGATCTGGACGAACCGCCAGCTCTCCCCCAGCAACCTGGAGTGGCTGAAGAGCCTCCCCCTGGGTCCGATCTTTCTGCCGGAGTTGCCGGACCTACAACTTGTCCATGGGTCGCCACGCGACGAAGATGAGTACCTCCTGTTGCCCGATGATGCGGCCGCCTCGGCGGCTCATGCCCGTGTTCCCATCACCTTTTTCGGACACACGCACATGCAGGGATGTTTCCGGATCACCGACAAACAGCAGATCACTTATCATCCCCGGTATTCTTCTAACCGCGATCAGGCGCATTGGGATTTTCCGATTGAAAACGGCGGCGTTCATCTGATTAACCCCGGCTCCGTCGGACAGCCGCGAGATGGCGACTGGCGCGCTGCTTTTGCGCTCTATGATTCGGAACGCAAAACTGTCACCTACTATCGCGTTCCCTATGACGTGGAGACAGCCCAGAAAAAGATCATGGACGCGAATCTCCCGGAACGCCTTGCCAGCCGCCTGCAGTTTGGGCGATAACAAGAGCAGGAGCTGTGGCCAATACCAACAACTTCCTCGATCGACTCAGTTGGCTTCGATCCATCTTCCTGCTCGACCCGCTGATCTATCTCTACACGGTCGTCCTGGGGATTCTGTCGCTGCTGTCCTCTTTTTTCGATCACGGCGGCCGCATTCAGCACGGATTCGCACGACTATGGTCGCGCCTGATCCTGAAAACAGTGTTGTCTCCAGTCTGCGTGAGTGGGCTGGAGAACATCGATCGTTCGAAACCTGTAGTATTCGCAGCGAATCACATCTCGGCCCTCGACATTCCTCTGATCTATGCAAACCTGCCGGTGCCTTTTCGAATTTTGGCCAAGCGCGAACTGTTCCGCTATCCCTTCATGGGCTGGCATTTGACGCGGTCGGGACAAATTCCAGTGGATGAGAACAATGCTCGTGCGAATCTGCGCAGCCTCGCGCGAGCTGTCGATACCGTGAAGTCGGGTATGTCGCTGATGGTATTTCCCGAAGGCGGCCGCTCGAAGACCGGTCAGACTCAGCCTTTTCTCAGCGGCGCCTTTTATGTTGCTATCAAAGCTGGCGTACCGGTAATTCCGATGGCGATTGTCGGGACTTACGAAGTCCTGCCAATGAACACCTTTCATATTCGTCCGGGAAAGCTGGAACTTCTCATAGGCGAGCCGATCGCTACCAGCGATTACTCTGCGCGAGACATGGACAAGCTCAGCGCGCGGGTGCAGAGACAAGTCGAAGAAATGTACTATGTGCGGTCACACGTCTCAGATCCAAGAAAAGACGAGACTGCCGTCCGAACTGAATAATTCAGCGCTTTTTCGCGTTTTCGCCGAGCCCCACAACTTCCAGAATGGAAATGAACCGCGGGTTCGTGCGCAATGCGTCCCACTTGGGATCCAGCAGGAAGGTCATGTGGACGTCCCGCTCTTCACAGCCCTTCTGGAGGAATTCGAGCGCTTTGTCAGTCTCGCCGAGTCCCCAATAGCTGAGCGCAACATTAAACGGAGGAACGTACCGGCTCTTGGAAAGCTGCAGCAATTCCTGCAGCCGTTCTTGACTCGCTTTTCGTTTTCCCGATCGTGCGAGCACATAACCAAGTAGGCCGATTGGCTCTGAATTTCCCGAAGAAAGCGCCCTTGCTTTTTCGATTTCATTGATGGCACGTCCATAATCGCCAACCTGCTCGTAAGCGCGTGCCAGGTTCAGGTGAGAAACCCAGAAGTCAGCGTCGAGATCGATTGCTCGCATCGACTGCTCGATAGATTCTGGATAATGTCCTGCGTGATAAAGAAACTCGGCATACAGCGTGCTCAGAATCGGTGCCAGCGGATCGAGCCGGCATGCGCGCTGGATCTCTCGCAACGCTTCGCTATGTTTGCCCCAATTGGAAAAGCAATGAGCGCGAAAAAGGCGAGCAATGGAATAGTTCGGGTTCAATTCCAAAGCATGATCGAACGCCTGGATTGCTCCCGCCCAGTCCCACTCAAGCCAGAAGCGAATGGCACCGAGAGAAGTGTGCGCTTCGGCCAGTCTCGGATTAAGCTCCAACGCCTTCAGCGCCGCCGTTTTCGCTTTGGGGAAGCAACTTTTCGCGGGCATATCGCTGGTGATTGGTAGCACCAGGTAGCTGTCCGCGACTCCGGCGTAAGCTTCGGCGTATGCCGGACTGATGGAAATTGCCTGCTCAAAGAAGCGAATTGCCTTCTGTACTTCCGGAAGCTTGCGCCGCGCCCAATGGTAGCGCCCGCGCAGATAAGCGTCGTACGCTTCGGGATCTTGTTTCTGCTCCCTCGGAGCTTCGGTGTTCGCTCCTGGCTTTAGCCTCAGTTGCACCTGCTCTGCAATTGCCATCGCTAACTCCGCCTGCACTCCGAGAACGCTGCCCAGTTCACGGTCATACGACTGCGCCCAAAGATGGATCTGGTCGGAAACTCGTATCAGCTGCGCGGTAATACGAACCTTTTCCCTCTCGCGCCGAACGCTACCTTCCAGGATGTAGTCGACTGCGAGTTCTTTCCCGATCTCGCCGACGGTTTTCTTGCTGTGCTTGTATGCCATCGAAGATGTACGGGCGATAACACCCATGCGATTCGGGCTTAGCTGCCCCAGGCTTGCGATCGTTTCTTCTGTCATTCCATCGCTGAAGTATTCCTGTTCGCGCTCTCCGCTCAGATTCTCGAATGGAAGCACGGCAAGCATGAGAGCCTTCTCGCCTTTCTTGCGTACGGCATTTTCCAGTATGTCCACTCGTTCAACCGCGGCGGCGAAACGATACCCCTTGCCGGGAGCGGTTTGAATCATCGTTGGACTACTTGTGTTATCGCCTAGCGTCCTGCGCAACTTCCGAACGGCGGTGTTGATGCTGTTGTTGGTATCGAGGAAGACTTCCTTGCCCCAGATGTGCGCGATGATCTCGTCGCGCGTAACCAATTGCCCTGGGCGCTCCACTAGCAAACGTAATAATTCCATTGGAATTCGCTCCAGCTTCACCACAGAACCGCCGCGACGCAATTCATACGCTTGCAGGTTCAGTTCAAAGTCGTGAAAACGGAAGCGATCGCTGCTCATAGTCTTGGTAGGAGAGGCCATTCTATCCGGCGAGACGCGGGAAATTCATTTCAAATTAAGGATTCCTACAGGTGCGCTCCATTGTCTCCCGACGCACCCTCAACGAAGATCACCGCATTGACGGCGTTTCTCACGCCGGGTGAGGATTCGATGAAAACCCTATTTGCACTGCTGATCGCCGCCTGCTTTGCTGCCGCTACTGCGCAGGCGCAGACCGTATCTCCTGCTTGTAACGATCATTTGATTGTGGGCACCTACAGCTTCACCGTTGAAGGAGAGAAGCTCGCCGGTCCGCCTAACACCCCGGTGGGACCTATGAAGGGTGTGGCCATGACGACCTTTCGTCCCGATGGAACGCTAACGCAAATTGACACGGTGAGCGTAAATGGAGCCGTTGTTGCCGACTTCACACATCCGGTCGCGAACGGCAAGTACTCCGTCAACTCGGATTGCACCGGCACGTTCACCATCAACTTCACTGACGGGAGGCCTCCTGTTACTACAAACTTTGTGATTGCGCTCAATGGCCTGGAACTGGACACCGTTGTCGTAGCCCCGCCGGGTGTTCTCTCGGTGCGCAGTATCGGCAAGAAGCGACTCTCGTGGGAGGCGGAGACTCACTGAGGGCGCCTGGGGCCTCGACTTGGGGAAGCGAGGCCCCTGTTCTGTTTTGTCATGCAACTTAAAGTATGGCAACGTGCAGCTCGTTTCCACATCAGATAAGCTGGTACCAGTCGTTCCACTGGGAGAGTTTGTGGGAAATCCAGCTGTTCGCAGGGAAGTGCGGGCGGAACCTGTTCCGATCTCGAGGGTCCCCCAACCATCGCGCCTCGCGACCACGTTGTTGAGCTGGGGATCGCTTGCGCTCGCGACCGCTGAAAGTCTTTGCGTCGCTGCCGTCGGTCTCAGTGGATTTCGTGTGCTGATCGGCGCGTCGTCGCTCATAGCTGCAACCGCCGGGGGCCCTGCCACCGGATGGCATCGCGAATCGATTCGCGTTCCTTTCCTTGTTGCCGGAACAATCGGAGCCCTGTTGAATCTGCTTTTATGGTGGAATGAGAACCGGCTTCGCAATAACCCGGCAGCGGCGTGGCGCATTCGTCCCCTGACAAAACAGCAAAAGCGCCGCCGCATGATTCAGCTCGTAACGTCAGTACTGGCATTGCTGTTGATTACCGCCGAAGTGATTACGCACCCGTGGTTTCATCATGAGATCTAGATTGAGTCCGCGCGGAGCACCATCATCTGCGATTCGAAATCAGCCAATCACCAAATGACCCAACCCCAATGGTTTAATTACTCACTCCTTCATGGCTTGCTCCAGCTTCTTATGCAGCCTCTCGCTATACCCCACCGGCAGATTGAACGTCCGATCGTCAGCAACCAGCACCAGGATATTGCGCGTGGAATCGAGAACGGCGGAGCAATGGCGGCAACCGGCGAGGTGGATCTCGATTTCTTCGCGCAGCTCCGGAGAAACCGTGCCGTCGATGTAATCCGAAATCTGCTTCCAGACGTGTTTGCAGTTTAGAGCCATGATCCACCAGCCTTGCGACTGAAAAATCCCAGGAATCCCGTGCGTCGCGTTTTCAGTTGTGGCGCCAAAATCTTTTGCATCATCAACCGGGCGCGCAGCAGCCGTGTCTTTACTAATTGCTCATTGATTCCCAGAGCCTCCGCGGTCTCGGCGATGTTCATTTCTTCTACATCACGCAAGACAAAAACTTCGCGATACGCTTGCGGTAAGCTTTCCATCGCCTGTCTCAGCAAGTCGCGGACTTCTTTCCGTTCCAGCGTCTCATTGGGAATCTCGCGCCAGTCGGAGATCACCGCTGGAACTACGTCGCTGTCTTCGTCTGCCGGCTCGTCGATCGACTCGAAAGCGATCAGCCTGGCGTGACGCAATCGCCCGCGCGCTTCGTTCACCGCAATCGTGATCAGCCAGGTACTGAATTTAGCGTCGCCGCGAAACGTCGCCAGCTTCCGGTACGCTTTCAGCACTGCTTCTTGTGCAACTTCCTCAGCATCCGCTTCGTTCTGCAAAAGTGAGTACGCTGTGAGATATACAGCTTTCTCATAAGGCCGGATCAGTTCATGGAAAAGCTCACGTTCGCCCGCCAGCACGCGCCGGATCAGTTCCCCATCGCGTACCCGAACTGAATCGGAGCTTTCGACGTTACCGGCTGCGTTTTGTAGCGATTCCGGCATGCGCTCAGGCAAGGAACCCCAGCCAAACAGTGTAAGACTCGCGATTCGACCGTAAGTTACAACCCTATGACAAGTAGGGGGACTGGCCTTTTTTCGTCCGACCCTGTAACCTTTGCCGCACTTGGCAGTCGTATGCCATGAGGATGGCACCCGGCAGCACCTGCTGGCGCGGTCCGTTCCAGGGACAATCCAAATTACCTCACGAGGAAAGAAGATGACGAAGAAGACTGTGAAATCGCTTCTAATGACGGCCGCTGTTTCCGGCCTGATGACCGGCGGCGCCCTGACTCTTAATGCTCAGACCGCCCCCAGCTCCAGCCAGAACTCCGTCAGCAGCTCCAGCATCGCCAGCCTGCTGCAGGCTGCCGACAAAACCAAGCATGCCTGTAAAGGCCAGAATGATTGCAAAGGCCAGGGCGGCTGCAAGAGCGGCGACAACGGATGCAAGGGCAAGAACTCCTGCAAGGGCAAAGGTGGTTGCGCCACCGACGGCTCCAAGATGCCGGAGTAAACACGGTCGGGTAATCGGAACGATTGTCATCCTCGAGCGAGCAGCTTTTGCGAGCGAAGGATTCAGGCGAGCGACCGCGCCGGCTGAGCGTAGCGAGGCCAAAATAGCGCGACGCGAGCATCCTCTTTCCGATTACCCGATTACAAGATCTCCCGATTTTCCTGAGGTTTTATGCCAGCGAATCGTTTCAACGGATTTACCGAATACGGCGTGGGAATTGGTCTTCGCATCCCTCACTACCGCCACATTCTCGAGCAGAAGCCGGTGGTCGACTGGTTCGAGATCATCTCCGAGAACTACATGATCGACGGCGGCCGCCCGCTCGCCATCCTGGATCAGATTCTCGAACAGTACCGGGTCGTGCAGCACGGTGTTTCGATGTACTTCGGCTCGGCGCAACCGCTCAACCCCGAGCACTTGAAGCGCCTGAAAACGCTGGTGAAGCGCACCAACACTCCGTGGCTCACGGATCACCTTTGCTGGGGCAGTGTCGACGGGCGCTACACACACGATCTGCTGCCCATCCCATACACGTGGGAAGCCGTCGACACTACGGCGGAAAAGATTCGCCAGGTGCGCGATTTTGTCGAAGTGCCAATCGCTGTCGAGAACGTCAGCAGCTACGCCGAGTTTCACGACTCCGTGATGACGGAATGGGAATTCCTGAACGAAGTCGTCGAGCGCGCCGACTGCGGCATTCTTCTCGACGTCAACAACATCTACGTCAGCTCGGTGAACCACGACTTCGATCCGCATGTCTACGTCGACTCTGTTCCTGCGGAGCGCGTCGCGCAGATCCATATTGCCGGGCACTCGCGTTATGAGAAGTATGTCCTCGATACGCATGACCATCCGGTGATCGACCCGGTTTGGGCCCTTTACGAGCACGCTATCGAGCGTATCGGACCCACTGCCACACTGCTCGAGTGGGATGACAAGATTCCGTCCTTCGAAGAAGTACATCGCGAGGCTCTGAAGGCGAATAAGTATCTCGACAAAGTGCGCTTGGCGCAGACGCCGCAGCGCCCCGCAGGAGAGCTGACCGAGGTGCGTGCATGACGCCTTTACTTGATCTGCAGCGTCGCATGGCTTCTGCAGTAATGCAGCCTCTTGCCCAGTCCGACCAGATGCGGCGGCGCAATCCGCAGCGCCGCTCCAACGCCAAGGAAGCCGCCGAGTTCATCAAGCCCAACTCGCGCCTCACCAGTTTCGAGCGGCTGGAGATTTACAACCGGCAGTACTGGTTCCGCATTCTCGATTCGTTTGCAGAGGATTTTCCGGGCCTGCGCGCCGTCGTTGGACGGAAGCGCTTTGACCGGATCGCGCGCGCTTATCTCACCGAATGCCCGTCGCAGTCGTTTACATTACGCAATCTTGGACAGTTTCTGCCGCAGTGGCTCGCCGATCACAACGATCTGGCAGGTGATCGCTACTCCCTTGCTGCCGACATGCTCAAGCTGGAATGGGCGCACATCGAAGCCTTCGATGCAGCCGATCTTCCACGACTCACTCCCGAAGCGCTGATGACCTTGGGTGAAGATCCGCAGTTGCTGTTGCAGCCGCACATCTCGCTCCACGAGTTGCACTATGCCGTCGACGATCTGCTGCTCGCTGTCCGCAAGCACGATGAGGAACAGGAAGAGACAGGAGCAGCTCGCGCTTTTCCGATCCGCCGCTGGCTAAAGAATTCGCCGGAACCAATCTACCTCGCGGTTCATCGCGCCGACTACTCGGTCTGCTACCGACGCCTGGAACGCGAGTCCTATCTGCTGCTGACCACGCTGCGGGAACGCAAGCCGCTCAGCGAAGCTCTGGAAACTGCATTCGCCCAAAGCCCGCTATCGGAAGAAGATCAGGCTATGCATATCCAGGAATGGTTTGCCGCTTGGATGGCGCTGGGCTGGTTTGCCGTCCCATTCCGCTCGCATGGAGAGAACGAATGAAAGCTGTCGCCCAACTCGCTGCCCGCGGGTACGCACTTTTGCGCAGTGTCGGCAATTCGCTGCAATCGCCACTTCTGCTTCTAGTGCGTCTCTACTGGGGGTGGCAATTCCTGCAGACCGGATGGGGCAAACTGCAGCACATCCACAAGGTCATCGGATTCTTCACCAGTCTCGGCATTCCTGCACCCGCGCTGAATGCCTGGTTTGTGTCGGGATTAGAGTTCGTTGGCGGCATCCTGCTGATCGCAGGACTTGGGTCGCGCTTTATCTCGCTTCTTCTCACTGTGGACATGTTCGTCGCCTATCTCACGGCTGACCGTGCGGCCCTGGCCTCGATCATTTCCGATCCAGGCAAGTTCTACAACGCTGACCCGTACACCTTCTTCTTCGCCAGCCTGATGATCTTGATCTTTGGCCCCGGCCGCCTCGCGCTGGACTACTTGCTGTCGCTCGAACGAAAGCCCGTGCACAGCAGTCGTATACGCGCGGCAGCGTAAAGGGATTCGATTCTGAACAGGGTGCCCCACACATCCTGACTTTGGATGTGTGGGAGTTTGAAATGTACCGAGCAGTAGTCTCTTTCACCTGACAGGAAATTTGATCTCCGGCCAGCCCTCATGGATGGAACTGGACCTTCCTCCTGCAGCAGATAAAAGCGATAACTGCTCCACCTCCACTGCTCGGGACTCACAACCAGTCCGCGCTTCACCGGATTAGTCTGTGACGTGAATTCGTCTCCAACACATCCAGATGCAGGATGTGTGGGGCACCCGATCTTTCGCTATGATGAACCATGAGCTCCGTTCGTATTGCGCTCGCTAACCTCCGCTATCCGGGAACTCCTGAGGAATCCGTCGCGCTTGTGACCGCGGCCATTGCGGACGCTGCGAACAAGCGGGCTGAGCTGATCTGTTTCCCGGAGTGTTACGTTCCCGGGTATCGCGGACTCGGCCATCACGTTCCGCCTCCCGATGCTGCATTCCTCGAGCAAGCATGGTCGACAATCTCGAAATCTGCAGGCGAATCCAACATCGCTGTCGTGTTGGGAACGGAACGCGTGGTTGATAACACGCCAGTTGCGACCGCACTGGTTATCAATCGAGACGGCACGACCAGTGGCTTTCAGGACAAAGTTCAGATAGCTCCGTCGGAAGAAGGACTCTATGCGCCCGGGTGCGAGAGGCGGGTATTCGAATTGGGTTCGCTGAGGTTCGGAGTGGTGATCTGCCATGAGGGCTGGCGTTATCCCGAGACGGTGCGCTGGGCGGCGAGGCATGGCGCACAGATTGTCTTTCATCCCCACTACGCTCCCGCAGAAGAAGGCGACTACATCCCATCGACCTTCGGCGATCCGAAGAACACGTTTCATGAGAAGGCGATCCTTTGCCGCGCCGCCGAAAACGACTGCTATTTCGCGTCGGTGAACTACGCCTGCCCGGATTCGCCGACGACTTCCGCTATCGCGAAACCGGATGGCACGGTACTGTGCTGGCAGCCGTATGGGAACGAGGGCTTGTTGATAGCAGATATCGATCTTACGGCGGCTACATGTGTACTCGCGTCACGATATAAACCTGTTGATCATCAGGGATGAAGCGGGGACGGTGGGCGGCAGGTTTCACGAGGATATCAGGGCAGGCTCGGCGATCTCCACGCGGTTGCGACCCTTGTTTTTGGCGGAGTAAAGCGCAGTGTCAGCGCGGCTGAGTATTTCGTTAAAGTCCGGCGCGACCGAGCCCTGAAATCCGGCGGCTCCAAAGCTCGCCGTGGCCTTTACGACACCTTTTGGAGTTACGAACTCCCGCTTCTCGAACTCGCTGCGAACGCGTTCAATCGCAACCAGGACATCCTGCGGGCTGGCGTGGGTGAAAACCAGAAGAAACTCTTCGCCTCCCAATCTCCCGCAGAGGTTGGATTTGCGCATGCTCGTCCTAAGAACGTCGGCGAAGCCGCGCAAAATCAGGTCGCCCGAATCGTGGCCGTAGTTGTCATTGACTTTCTTAAAGTGGTCGAGATCGGCGATCGCGAGGCAGACAGGATACCCATGACGGGCAGCACCGTTCAATTCCCGCACCGCCCATTGCTCAATGGCGCGGCGATTTGGCAGACCGGTTAGTGCGTCAGTCAGCGCCAGTTCCTCTAGTTGACGATTCTTGGCTTCGACTTGCCGGTGTAACTGGATGATGCGGCGCCCGACGCCCAGGCGTGCCAGGAGTTCTCCTTCGTGGAAAGGTTTTGTCAGATAGTCATCGGCTCCCGCCGCAAGACCCGCGACAACCTGTTCCTTCTCCGTGTGGCTGGTCAACAGAACTACGTAGCAATAAGAGCTGCGCTGGAGTCCGCGAATGTTTTGGCACAGTTCCGGCCCACTGAGATCAGGCATCGTCCAGTCCGTGATCACCAGGTCAGGCTGCTCCTGCTGGTACAGTTCGAGCCCACGCCGGCCATTCTCCGCGAAAAACAGAGTGAAGTGCTCGCGCGAAACCGAATGCTCCACCAGTTTGCGATAGAGCGCCGAGTCATCCACAACCAGGAGTTTGATTTGCTCCGATTTAATCAAGGCCTTGGTCCAAACCTATGATTTGCGGGTCAGGACTCCGCACGCAAAGCGGAGTCCTCCTATGCGATATCAACAAAGTCTTTCGCGCTTAGGGTATTGTTCGGAGCGGCAAAGTACCAGTCCAAATTGGATCGGGGACCTTCGTGTTAACACCTTGTGACGGGAGTCACTGCCGCCGGAATCACTCGCCCTGATCGGAGCCTCAGTTGTGCAAAAAATCCATCATGGAGTGAGTTGCCTTTTCCCAGAGACCGCTATGGTCCGGCACTGAAGCGCCTGCCGTGTGTTTCTCGCCTTCGCCCGGCTTGATCTTAATGACGGTGAGATCGACTACTGGCATCAGCTTGCGCTTGCCAGTGAACGTCCACTCCAGGGTGGCAGGCGAGAAGTCGTTGTTTACTCTTGCTTTCGCGGGGAGATACTTATCGGCCGCTGAAGGGGCCAGCCTGCAGTCGTTCACTTCCCAATACCACAACCGGCCCTCGGTGAGCGTCGGAGTTGCGTACAGTTGAAAGGTACGGGTATACGCGTCAGGCGAATCTGATTGAAGATGCGGTGTAGGCGCGGAAACCAGCTTCGCCTGCTGGGTCCAGGCGCCCATAGATAAGAAGACGACAACGAACAAGCAAGAAACCCGCATTCCGCCACCCTGGCCGACTGGGTTACTTCTATCACTGAGATGTAACCCGTGTCACCGTTGTTGCATTTGCCACGCAAGTCGATGAACTGATCGGCGTCGAAGCAGGCAGCCCTGCTCGATCCGAGCCCGGGGATAACGCTTCCTGCAATATTGGCCGTGACCAATAAAAATGCCCCGTCCACGTGATTAAAAACGGGCAGGGGCATCTCGTTGACCTGAGAAAATTACCAGTTGGCGGTTACAACTTTGTGTAATGTCTGATTAATTACGCCTTTTTTAAAGCCGCTTTGCGGGCACGCTTTTCGGCGATTTGCTTCATCTCCTGGCCCATGCTGGTGCGGTTCATTCCTAACTGCATCAGCATCGCAATGATGTTGCTCACGATCCAGTAGACACACAGTCCTGAAGACAGATTCCAGCTGATCAGGCCAAGCATTACCGGCATCATCAGGTTCATCATCTTTTGCTGTTGCGGGTCCATGCCGCCCGTCGGAGTCATCTTCTGCGTAACGAATGTCGTCAGGATAATCAGGATCGGCATGATATGCGTTGGGTCGGCTGCCGACAGATCCTTCAAGTAAAGGAATGGTGCCTGGCGCAACTCGATCGTGTTGCCGAGTAACCGGTAAAACGCGAACAGGAATGGCATCTGGATCAGCAGCGGAAGACAGCCGCCCGCCGGATTCACGCCCTCTGTCTTCATCAGCGCCGCGATTTCCTGGTTCATCTCCTGGCGCCGCGGATCGCGCATCGAGTATTTCTTGTATTTTTCTTTGATCGCGTTGATCTGTGGCTGAACCTTTTGCGTCTTCAGCGCCGACTTCATGCTGGTGATCCGCAACGGCAGCAGCGCCACATTGATGATCACAGTCAGAAATACAATGGCCCAGCCCCAGTTGGAGATCATGTGGACGTGCGTCCAGCGCAACCACGCGAACAACGGGCGCGCAATAAAGCTGAACCAGCCGAAATCGACGATCCGTCGCAGATCGGTCGCTTCCGTCTGTCCCGGCACCAGCGCCGGATGAATGGTGGAGAGAACGTTCAGCGCCTTCGGGCCGATGAAGATTCGCTCGCGGGTGTGGCCGTCCAGGTTGCCGACCGCGCCGCCCAGTACACTTACCGAAACGACGTCATTCGCTTCCGGCTTCTCCGGATTTTTCGGAATTTGGATCGTGTTGTGCAGCGTGACTAACGCGGCATTGCTGGGATCGTCGGGCAAGAAGATGGCCGCGAAGTACTGGTCTACCGGGCCGGCCCACGCCAGCGGTCCGCGGTAGGTCGCACCGCCACTGACTTTCTTGATCGCAAGCCGATCGATGCTGTTGCCGTTGTCGTAGTCGATCGTGCTGGTGGCATACAGAGCGGGGGTGTTCGTGTCACCGAAGCCCGCCGGCCACGCCGGGAAGGCTTGTACCGCTGATCCGTTCTGCGCGACCTCAATATCAGCGCCGACCACATAGGAGTCGTCGAAGTGGAAAGTCTTGCGAACCGACAGACTGCCTTCTGCATATTCAAAAGTAATATCCGTGGGCGCCTGCTGCGTGCCCTGGAGGTTTGTGACATAGAGCGCCGAATTCAGCTTGTCCTTGAGCGCCTGGTCATAAGTGAACAGAGAGAGCGGATAACCGTACTGCGCTGCAGCTTTTTCGTTCACCAGATCGAGCGGCTGGCCATTTTCGTTGTGATAGTTCTTCAGAATCCACGACTTTACCTGCGCGCCACGATTGCTGAAGGTGATCTTATATAGCCCATTCTCGATAACAATTTGCGATTCGGACGATGCCTGCTTCGTTCCAATCGCAGCCGGTGCCGAAGTCGCCGCAACGGAAGCCGCAACACTTGGAGCGCTCGTGGCTGCTGCCTGTTGCTGTTGGGGAGATTGCTGCTGCGCGGGTTCAGCCGGCTTCTTCGGGCCGTATTTGCTGTAGATGAACTGAAAACCGATGAGGAAGATGAAGGTGAAGAGGATCACCAGCATCATGCGGCTGCTGGCGGGTTCTTGGTTGGGGCTGTGATATTCGGGCAAGTCTACTTTCCTTCTCAGCAGCGCCGGGTAAGGCGCAGATTGCAATCGTGCGTGGCAACGATCGTTTGCGAAGCCGCGACTGGCCGCGGCTCAGGTTTAATTGCCTCTAAAACTGCTTGTACGGGAACGCCCGGACGGCGATGTCCGACTTCTTCAGCTGCAATCGCGGCCTCGCTCAAAATCGCCGGGACCACCGGATCGTAGCCGCCATGCGCAAATGGATGGCATCGCAACAAGCGCCACGCCGCCTTCAGCGTTCCGCGGACAGCTCCGTAGCGCTCGATGGCCTCTGCTGCATATTCGGAACACGTGGGGACATAGCGGCAGGCAGGCAGCAGCAGCGGCGAGATCAGCCATTTGTACGCGCTTAACAATAACAATAAGAATCTGCGCATCATGATTTGCCTGCCGCCCGTTTCGCCTGGGCCGATTCCATGTATTTGCGAACCACCTGGAATGCCCGGACTACCTCGCGCTCTATTTCTACGAATTCGGCCGTGAGAACGTTCTTCTTGGGATTGATCACCACGTCCACCGCAAAAGGCATTTCGGCCAGATGAAGCCGGATTGCCTCGCGCATCCTGCGCTTGATCCGGTTGCGCTCCACGGCGCCGCCCAGAACGCGTCCAACGGCAGTGCCAATCCTAGGACCATCTCCGACCTGACTGGTGCGTGGCAGATAAAATGCCGTCAACAGACCCGAAAAGTGACGCCGCCCATTCTTATAGACCCGCTGAAAATCTCCGTGCTTCAGCAACTTCGAGCTTCGCAGAAAAGCTGACCGGCGGGTCGAGGTCGGCGTATTACCGGCGGAATCGAGGGCCGGCATTGAAGGTGTCGTCCTTGCAGCGGAGTTCGGCGTCCCTGGGATGATTGCGATCAAGCAAAGCGCCGTTTCACGCCCGGCAAACTACTCGCGATATCCGGGCTTTACGGAAACTCGTTTGCGACCCTTCGCGCGGCGGCGCGACAGAACCGCCTGCCCGCTCTTGGTCTTCATACGACTGCGGAATCCGTGCGTCTTCGAACGACGGCGACGGTTCGGTTGAAACGTACGCTTGGGCATGAAAGCTGCTTGCTCCTGAATCGAAAATTAAGCTCGAGGCAAACTCAAAGTATATAAGAAGGAAGCGCTTAGCGGCAAACCAGTGGCATCATCGTTCCGGCGATAACCGGCACGCCCCCGATATGCAATACCGATTGCGCGCAAACCATCGATAGCCGCGATGAAGCAGCCAGTTCAGACCGGGCAGGCTGAACAGTGCCCAGAAAGGTGTCAGCCACCAGACGCGCCGAGCGACGTAGAGATACGCGTTTGCTCCTGAGACAAGTTTCCCATTAGGCGTGAGCACGCGAATGTCGGACAGCAACTGCGTGGCATCCATGCCGAGGCTCTCACTCACCCAGGGTTGCTGGAGCGAAGAGACTTGGAATCCGTGCCGTCGTAGCGTGGGTTTGCAGAAGCGCACCCAACGCCAGCAAAAGCCGCAGGCACCGTCGTAAAGGACTGTTCCTCGAGGCTGGGCTTTGTCAGTCGAACTCACAGTCAGTGAGATTCCATGAGCCCTCAGAAGGATTCTTTACCGGAACGGGTCCACCGGCACCGCGACTACTTCCAGCGTTCCGCTGATCTCATTGGGATCATCTGTACCATTCACGAAGGTGACACTTCGATGCTCGTCGCCTTCCGGATACGCCGGGTCGACCATATCGATGGTGCGCACCTGGTACATGCGCTGGCCATTCGGGTAGCCATACTGATCGTATGTCATGCCTGTGACCAGCAGCGGACGCCCTTTCCACACCAGAATGAAAGGACGCTCCTGCTGCAGGCTTGCGATGAAGTGGCCGATGTCCGAGGGCGCCCCAGTCGTGCGAATCGCCTTCAGGTGGAACTTGCTGCCGTCTTCGAGTTGATAATCGCGCTCAACCAGTGACGCGATCGAGGCCAGATCGATCGGCTCGTCAACACAGACTTCGCCCAGATTCGCTTGCGTCACCCAGTATGTCTGCGGCAGATCGATTTTCTGCTTCTTGAGTATGGTTTCGACCTCCGCCGCCCATAGCCAGTTGACGCAGTTCTGTTTCGGAGCGGCAGCGCCCGTCACACCTACAGCCGCCGATGCCTGCGGAAGCTTCTGCAAAACATTGCGGCCGTATTTCTGCGCCAGTGCGCTCCACGAACAGAAAATCAGAATCGATGCAGCGACGATGATGCGGCAGACACGCACCCGGGCAGCTTAGCTCACTCGGGCGTACAGAGAAAGCGACGGAATCGAACTGGTGAACCTGCTGGTGCGTGAGTTGGGCACTACGATCCGTCGGTTTTTCAGCATTCACCGCGTCTTCGGATGGTCCACCCTCTAGCGCATGGCGCCGCTCTTCGACTCGCTTTGCCGGCACGTGCAGTAGTGCAGCGTCGTTATCGTCGCTCCGGCTCCGGCAACGTGCAGGATCACGAGCCGATCGAATTCATTGTCGCCGATAGGCGCAATCGTACCGCCGCCGAGCAGTTGCACGATTTTCGGCATCGTATCCTGCTGGGCAACAATCAGCACGGCGCCATTCTGTGCCGCGCTGATCGCCTTCTGAGTCATTTCTTCGACATGGCTGCGCGGGATCACCGTGATTTGTATGAGCTTATCGCTGGCCAGTGGCTCCGCTGTCTGCTGAGTACGCTTCACTTCCGGCGTGAAGATCGCACGCACGTTCGCGCCTTTGAGCATCTGCGCCAGGCAATTCGCGCGTTTGTGACCTGCCGCGCTTAACAGCGCATCAGCAGCCGAAGACGCCTTCTCTCCGTGACGAACCACGAAGATCGTGCCTTGATCATCAGATCCCATCGCAACAACCGGGATCAAGAATAGGAAAACTACGCTAATGAAGTGAACAATTCGCTTTGCGACAGAAACTCTCATCGTGCGCTCCATTCACACAGATGCCGGCGGGCGCGCTGCGGATCACGGTAAGCGTGCGGAGTGAATAGTAGACGACTATGGTTCGCGGAACCACACCAGGCGCCGCACCGTCGCGTCCGCCTGCTCATGTGCGTGATAACTGGATCTAACGAGTGGCCCTGATTCCACGTGCCGGAAACCAAGCTTCAAAGCTTCTTCCTTCAAGTGATGGAATTCATCGGGCGTATAAAAACGCTGCAGCGGCAGCTGGTCTTTCGACGGACGCAGATATTGTCCGATCGTTAGAATGTCGACATCGCGCGCGGCCAGATCGTGGAATACCTCGAGAAGTTCAGCGACTTCTTCACCCAGGCCAACCATAACGCCCGTTTTCGTTACAGCACCCGTATCGATCTGCTTGGCCCGCCACAATAGTTCCAGGGTGCGTTCGTACCGCGCTCCGGAACGCGCCGCCGGATACATTCGTGGCACGGTTTCGGTGTTGTGATTCAGCACGTCCGGCTTGGCTCCCATCACGATCCGCAAACAATCTTCGCGGCCCTGGAAGTCGGGAATCAGCACTTCCACCCGGCAATCCGGAACGCGCCGCTTGATCTCGGTGATCGTATCTGCAAACACGCGCGCGGCGCCTATGTTGTCGTCATCGCGATTCACGCTGGTAACGACGGCATGCTTCAGGCCCAGGGTCGCAACCGCTTCCGCCACCCGGATTGGCTCTTCGAAGTCGATCGGCTCCATGTGTCCTTTGGGGACTGCGCAGAAACCGCAGCGTCGAGTGCAATGATCGCCCAGCAGCATGAACGTCGCCGTACGATGATTCCAGCATTCCCCAATGTTCGGGCACTGTGCCGATTCGCAAACCGTGTGCAGCCCCAATCCCCGGGCGAGTTTTTTCAGGTCATGATATCCCTCGCCCATGGGGGCACGTGCCTTCAACCACTCCGGCTTGCGCACGTGCGGGCGCGGACTCGTCTCGATCTGGATTAGCTGGACCAGGCTGCTCATGCCGATATCTCAATTGTACGATGAGGCCTGCCCACCTGACGATTCACAGCCCGAGCGGCTATCGCGCGCCTGCTTTTTGTCCCGACTTCTTCCCTGTCTTCGTGCTCCGCGGTAAAACGGGTGTCTACATCGCATGCAGATACGCGATCACATCATCCATCTGCTGCGGGTCCAGCACATTGCCGAACGCCGGCATCATAGCCCGTCCCATGCTGATGGTGTCGCGCACTCGATCATCGTTCACCGGCATGCCATTCGTCATGTACTTCCTCTTGTATAGCCCGACCAGATTGGGTGCGTGGTCTCCATTGCGATGACAGACTGCGCAGGTTTGGTTGAAAATCTGCTGCCCCGCGAGCTGTTGGGGTGTCAGGTTTAAAGGCGTTTCTGTTTTTTTTGACTTGCAGCCGACAGCCGCTGCGCACAGCAAGACAAGCGCAATCCGCATCATTACTTTTGTCATTTTTCTCGAACTTTGGTGAGGCCTCTTATGAATTCGTCTCCTACGTCTCAGACGTAGAATAAAGAGCCATGCCGGTAGTGCTCAAGCGCGCTTATGATCCACCATCCGTGAACGATGGCACCCGCGTTCTGGTTGACCGGCTGTGGCCTCGTGGACTCACTAAAGACGGCGCTCGAATCGATCACTGGATGCGCGAACTGGCGCCTTCCAACGAACTGCGCAAGTGGTTTCACGAGCGGCCTACGCAGTGGCTCGCTTTTCGGAAAAAGTATCTGCAGGAGCTTTCTACTCCCGAGGCTGCGACCGGACTTGACCAGTTACATCAGCTGGCCAAGCGCCGTAAACCGCTGACTCTTGTCTACGCGTCGAAAAATGAAGAGCAGAATAACGCGGTCGTGCTGAAAGAACTTCTCGATGGAATGCGCAAGCCGCCTTCTTCCACCGGACCAGTTGCGGCTCGCGCAGGTCAGGCGCGCAACCGGATGCGCCGGCCCTAGCTCAGTGCTTCTTGGCTCCGTAGGTCACAATTGCGTTCACAATCTGATCGATGCTCTCCGTAGAACGCTTACTCTGCACGTTGAAGTTGTTCGCCATGATGGAGAAAACCACCCGGTCGCCACTCAAAGTCGTCAGATATCCCGAGAGCGTGCTCACGTGACCTAGTGCACCGGTCTTGCCCTGCACGCGGCCCTGCGCCGGCGAGTCCTTCATTCGGTCTGCTAGTGATCCGTCCACGCCAGCAACCGGCAGAGTGTCAATGAACTTTGGTCCCCATACCTGCGAATCCGCATATTTCAGCAACAGCACGATTGCATGTGGTGTGACCAGGTTTTGCCGCGACAGACCTGACCCATCATAAAAAACGAACTGATCCGGAGAAATGCCCGCTTGCGTCAGAAATCCGCGAACTACCTCGAGCCCCGCCTGCACCGTTCCCCCGGTGCCTTTCTCACGTCCCAACAGGCGTAGCATCAGCTCGGCATGGAGATTCTGGCTCACTTTGTTGATAACCCGCAGATCCTCCGCCAGTGGCTGCGATTCATAGCTGGCCAGCACCAGTGTCATTGGTACAGCGGGAGGTCGTGATTGAACATCGCCGCCTCCGCCATTCGCTGGTGCAGAGGCAGTTACCGTAAAGGTCGAAAGCGATGCCAGCTCCGTGTGCTTCGTGCGTGTGCGTCCATAAATCACCACCCCACGCTGTTCCAGCATCTGGCGAAACACTTTGGCCGCAAAAGCCGCCGGATCTTCAATCGCCAGCGCTTCCGTTGCTCCCGGATCATCGATGGGAATGTTGCCCCACATCGTCAATTCGTTGCCACCCGGCTCGCGCGTGATGTAGACCCTGCGAGGACCGGTACCCGCCGGAGTGGTCATAATCCGGTTGTCGACTCTGTAGTACTCAGCGTAGGGTGTGATATCGACAAACGCGCGATCCCCGGGGTGATCCGCCGGAAGAATGTTGACGTATACGACGTTGTCATTGATGGTAAGCGCTGAAACCGGTGCGCCCCACTCCCATACCATGTCATCCTGCGCCCAGCCTTCGCCGTATCGCTCGAAGGCGAAGTAGGAATCGTCGCCGATGACATCGCCGTCCACGAACTTCACGCCGCGTTTCACGACCTGATCGGCCAGTTGTTGCAGTACCTGCATGGGCGGTAACGTCCGTTGTGTCCGTACACTGTACGGCAGGTTACGACCTGAAATGTTGGGATCACCCCTGCCCACCAGCATGAGATCTCCGTTCACCCGGCCATATTTATCGACTGCGCCGGAGGTCTCCACCGTGGTACGAAAGCGGTAATCAGACCCGATCAATGCCATCGTCGCCGCAGTCGTAAACAGCTTGGTGTTCGATGCAGGTGTGAACAGCTTGTCCTCGTTGAGCGAGTACAGAACTTTGCCAGTCGTCAGCGAGTCGACTTCGATGCCCCAGTAACCACGTGCGATATCCGGTTGCGACAAAATCTTGTTGATCTCATCGGCAAGACCGGACCCTTTCGACTCGACTTTCTGTGATTTCTTTGCTGCGTTGGCGGCCGCGCAGGACAGCAGTAAAAGCCAAATAAACAGAAGGGCGGCATGACGGCGAGCACGCATAAACTTGGCTGAATTCTAGCACCGATTCGCAGCACCTCCGCCACTTCCGAAGGTTACCTTCCGTTACAATCGGCTCATGCGTCCCATCTTTCAGTGGGCAGTCGGTGACCGCACCATCGAACTTGGGCGGCGCACGCTGATTATGGGCGTTCTGAACGTCACACCGGATTCCTTTTCTGATGGCGGCCAGTTCTTTGATCCCGGACGCGCCGTAGAGCACGGCCTGCAATTGCTCGAGCAGGGCGCCGACATCCTCGACGTCGGCGGCGAATCTACGCGACCCGGGGCAAAAGTTGAAGCCGTTGCAAATACGACGCGCAGCTCTGGAGGTACTTCTCACGCAACAGTTGTCAAAACCGCTGTCTCCCCCGAAGAGGAACTGCAACGGGTCCTGCCCGTCATCAGCAAGATCAAGCGTGCTCGCCCGGATGCGCTGATCTCCATCGACACCTACAAGGCCACGGTAGCTCGCGCCGCCGTGGAAGCCGGCGCCGAGATCGTCAACGATGTCAGTGGCCTGCAATGGGATCCCGAGATGAAGAAGACCGTAGCTGGGCTCCCCTGCGGATTCATCCTCATGCACATGCGCGGCACGCCCGAGACGTGGCGAGCGCTCCCGCCCGTTTCGGACATGGTCAGCCTGGTCAAACGGGAACTGCGCGATCGCGTACAACAGGCCGAACTGGCGGGAATCAAGCGAAAGCGAATCGTCGTTGATCCGGGGATTGGTTTCGGCAAGAATCTCGAGCAGAACTATCCTCTTTTAAACCGGCTGAACGAACTTCAAGACGTCCGCATGCCACTGCTGGTTGGCACGTCTCGCAAGTCCTTTATCGCCAAAGCACTCGAGAAGAATGGCATTCGGCCCGAACCTCAGGATCGTCTTTACGGCAGCCTCGCCGCCATGATGATTTCCATCCTTAAGGGTGCCCAGATTGTTCGCGTGCACGACGTGAAAGCGGCCGCCGATGCCATCACCGTCGCCGATGCCATCCTCAACTCAAGGTGACCTACGTATCGAGCCGGAGTAATGGAGAGAGACTGGCTGTGCTGTAAACGGCAATGGCTCAATGACCCGATCACTCAATGACTCAATTACCAAACGATCCAATTACCAATTTAAAAAATCTTTTTCGAGTCGATCAGGATGGTGACCGGCCCGTCGTTGACTAGTTCGACTTCCATCGTCGCCTGAAACCTCCCGGTCTCACAAGGAACACCCGCCGCGCGGATTTTCTCGACAAAGTACTCGTACAATTTTCGGGCTTGCTCCGGCTTCGCTGCCGCATCGAATGAGGGACGCCGGCCGCGGCGCACATCGCCGTAAAGAGTAAACTGCGAAACGGCCAGAACTGCGCCGCCGATTTCTGGTACGGCGAGATTCATTTTCCCATCGGCATCCTCGAAAACACGCAGTCCTACGATCTTGTCAGCCAGATAGTCGGCATCGGCCTCCGTGTCGTCCTGTGCGACTCCCAGTAACACGAGCAGACCTTTGTCGATTCGCCCGACTGCCTCGCCATCCACCTTCACCGAAGCTCGTGTTACCCGCTGAATCAGCGTTCTCATAATTAATTATTCAAGTTCGCAGGCTTACGTGGCCCAGCCGCCCTCGCTGGGCGAGGCGAGCGCAGCTCGTCAGCTTTTGCCTTCGCAACGGCCATTGACCATGTCCAGCGATAATCCTTCCAATTCTTAACTAAACCTCGCCTAACCGGATTTTGCAGTACATATTCAATCCGGTCCTCCAGCTTCTCCGCGCTAGGTAATACGTGGTCGAACGATTCGTCCTGCCACACTCTGCCTCGCCGTCCAAGCAACTTTATCCGATGAGCGGACGCCCCTTAATTCCACTCATGATCTCCGCGAGTGAATAAATACATCGCCTTTCCTTATCAACCAGTGGACTAACGATAAGGTGTACGTGATCTGGCATGAGAACCGTAGCATGCAACGCGATCTTCCGTTCGTGATCGTGAAGACAGCAGTCGAGGGTAATGTCTCTTGCCGATTCCGGCAGGATCCGCCGTTGAAAGCTCGCGAAGGTCACAAAATGAGCCTTGAAGTCGCGCTGCAGATGTGGCAAATCGCGTCGATAGAAAGTCATGTCTATTCGCGGTAGCCGAGGGCGGCTGCCCCCACGTCATGGATTCAAGATTGTTAGCGCGAACTCTACGCGATCACGGCCGCAAACGACTGTCTCGCAGCCGCCACTGTCTGCTGAACATCTTCCTCTGTATGCACCGCGCTAAAGAAGGCTGCTTCGAACTGCGAAGGCGGCAGATATACTCCCGCTTCCAGCATCGCACGATGGAATTTCCCAAAGGCTTTCGTATCGCTCTTCGCCGCCGAATCCCAGTCCGTGACTGGACCACGCTGAAAGAACCACGTAAACATCGATCCCACGCGGTTGTAGCTCAGCGGCAGATCCGCATCGCGCGCTGTCTTGGCTACCATCTCCACCAGGGTCCCCGCGAGCCGATCCATGCGCCCGTAGATCTCGTGATTGTCGCGCAAGTAACAGAGCATGGCTTTCCCGGCTGCCATCGCCAGCGGGTTCCCCGACAGCGTTCCAGCTTGGTAGACCGGGCCTACCGGCGCGACCATGTCCATAAATTCCGCCGGACCAGCGTAGGCTCCGACAGGTAACCCGCCGCCGATCACCTTCCCCAGCGTGACTAGATCAGGCCGCACACCATAAAGCTCCGTCGCTCCGCCATAAGCGACGCGGAAGCCCGTCATCACCTCGTCAAAGATCAGCAGCGCATTTTCGCGTGAGCTCAGATACCGTAATCCGTCGAGAAATCCCTTCGCCGGAGGCACACAGCCCATATTGCCAACCACCGGCTCCACGATCACGCACGCAATCTGATCTTTGTATCGGCGAAACGCTTCTTCAACGACGTTCAGACTGTTGTATGGCAACGCCAGCGTGAACTGGACGAATTCTTCCGGCACGCCCGCCGATCCCGGAATGCCTAACGTCGCAACGCCCGAACCGGCCTTCACCAGCAGCGCATCGGAGTGGCCGTGATAGCAACCTTCGAACTTGATGATGTATTTCCGATTGGTGTATCCGCGCGCCAGCCGTATCGCCGACATCGTTGCTTCCGTCCCCGAATTCACGAAGCGAACTTTCTCGGCGAAGGGATACGCATCAAGCACTGCTTCAGCCAAATCCACTTCGCACGGGGTCGATGCGCCGAAGCTCGTTCCATTGCGCGCGGCTTCCATCACAGCCTCTGTGACCTCGGGCACCGCATGACCAAGAATCAGCGGTCCCCACGACAGCACGTAGTCGATGTACTCATTGCCGTCAGCATCCCACAGCCGCGAACCCTCCCCGCGCACGATAAACGGCGGCTCTCCGCCAACGGAACGAAACGCCCGCACCGGGGAATCCACGCCTCCTGGAATGATCCGCTCGGCTCGCTTTTGCAGTTCGTGGGACTTGCTGGTTTTGCGCGACATCGATGCCCGCCAATTCTCAATTCGTGACCAGAAATTCTATCAGCGCGGTGAACATGGCCGTGTGAGCTAGGTCACGGGCAGGACTGTGTGGGGCGGACACTCTGGTCCCCCGAACGGCGCGGTTCCCCTCGCTTGCATAACTTCCGCAATGAAGTTCCCCTATGGACTCGGTCACCACACTGCCTTACTTACGGCTTTTTTATTTGACACAACTTTTAACACGGCGTTAAGGTGACAATGGATGTTGAATTGATGCACTTCGTTTCGACGTCCAAACAGTTGCATGGATCCTCGGTAGGCGAGGCTCCCGCGTAACACACAGGCTACTGCCGATCGGCTTCGAAAGAAGTCCGAGACACAGGTAGAACAGGAACTCCCGGATTAAGGGTTTTCTCAAAGTGGCTGAGGCTTAACAAGCCTCTTACGGTGCGCGGTGCTGAAGCTTGGACGAGTGGGGAAAAGAAAACTGGTTTCGCGGCTCTGTTCCATGCAGAGCTCGCATGATTCCTCGATTCCTTTCTTCACAGACCGTTCCGGTCGTTAATTTCTCCAAGCATTTTTCCCTCTCCTGCCAGAAAGTTTTATGAGCGAACTGAAACGAGAAGATCAGCCTCCGAGTAGCGGCGGCTTTCCGGTGTAGAAAAAGCACGTGACCCGATAGACCCTCAGCGACTTCTCGCTGAGTCCCTCAGTGCCGCCTATCGCCTCACCTCTGCTTCTTCTACGCACAACCGAAATGGAAGAACGTGGAGGGTCGAGGCTCGTTCCTCCTCCAAGCGCTCCCGTAAACAGGCAAACGCCGCCAATGGTGTCGTGTTGCCGATCGGGCGTTCACACACCCAGCGGGCGAAGTTCGTCTGCACCAGGAACTTAATTGGGAGTTGGGACAATGCAGGAAAAAGTTTTGGCAATTTCGACCGCAGGGATCGACAGCGCGCTGCCGCAGGTGCGCGGTCGCGTGGTCAAGAAGAAATGGATGCACCATCTGCTCACGTTTCTGATGGTGTTCGGCCCCGGCCTCATCGTCATGGAAGCCGATAACGACGCGGGCGCGGTCTCGACCTACATTCAGGCCGGTGGCCAATATGGCACCCGCTTGCTCTGGCTGCTGCTGCTTCTGCTGCCAACCACGTACTTCATTCAGGAGATGGTGGTTCGCCTCGGCATCGCAACCGGAAAGGGTCACGCCGCGATGATCTACCAGCGCTTCGGCCGTTGGTGGGGACTGTTTTCGCTCGTCGACCTTGAGTTGGTGAATTTCCTCACTCTGGTCACCGAGTTCGCGGCGATCGCACTGGCGCTGAGCCATCTGGGGATCAACGCCAATCTCGGTGTTCCGGTTGCCGCAGTCGGATTGATCACGCTGGTCCTGACCGGCAGCTATTTGCGCTGGGAGCGGATCGTGGTCGTGCTCTGTCTCCTCGACCTCTCCTGGCTGGTCATCGCCTTCAAGCTCCGCCCCAGCTTTGGCGAACTGCTGCATAACTCGATCATCCCGGGAATTCCGGCAGGCGGGCTCACCGCGAGCCTGGTCTTCCTCGTTATCGCCATTGTCGGCACGACCATCGCCCCGTGGCAGCTGTTCTTTCAGCAGAGCTGCATTGCCGACAAGCGCCTGCGCTTCTCGGACGTGAAATGGGCTCGGCTCGATACGCTGTTCGGCGCCGTATTCACCATCATCGTGGCTGGCTGCATGATGATCGCCGGCAACGCCGCCCGCATGCACGGGATCATCTTCGAAGATCCCGCGCAAATGGCGAACGCGCTCCACATCTTCACCGGAGAAGGAATCCGCTACGGCATCCTTCTACTCATGATTAACGCCGCCGTGCTTGGCACCACCGCGATTTCGCTGTCGAGCGCGTGGGCCTACGGCGAAGTGCGTGGATGGCCGCACAGCCTGCAGCTGCCGATTCGCGAGGCGAAAGGCTTCTATGGAACCTACATCGCTTGCGTCGCAGTTGCCGCTGCCATCGTGCTGATTCCGCGCGCGCCGCTGCAACTCATCATTTTGGGCGTCCAGGTGCTGGCCGGAATCATGCTGCCTTCGGCCATCATCTTCCTGCAGCTTCTTTTGAATGACAAAGAGCTGCTCGGCGAAGAATTCGTCAACAAGCCTTGGAACAACTGGGTGAACTGGACCATCATCATCGTCCTCTTCGCTCTCTCGCTGATCCTGGCGGCGCAAGTCGTCGCCCCCAACCTATTTCCTCTATCGTGACCCGATTTCACGGAGGTGAGCTATGAGCGTAATGGGATTTCTTAAACCGCAATACCTGACTGCGGACGAAGTGCCGGAGAATCACTTTGTAGTCGTACATCCACTCGATGATGTGCCGGAAGAGAAGATTGACACCTCTCGCCTGGGCCCGATGCCAATGACGCCGAGCGTGAAATATTCATTATTCGCGCTACGCGGCTATCTGGTCCTGATGATGCTGATGGTCTTCTATCACGTTATCGATCTGGCCGGATTCATCCACCACGCGAGATAACCCAGTGCGCAAGCACTACAACCTTGTCGTTGGAGAACGAATGACAAACGCCACAAGGGCGCGGTTATCTCTTTTCCGGGGCCGCCGATGGTGATTTGGAGCCGCGAGTCTCACTCGCACTTGTCTTCCCCATGCGGACCTATCGTCGAAAATGACGCGAGGAGACACAACTACTTGCGCATGCAATGGACGTCCGCAGATGCGCGATTAGCTTTTGAAGGGGCACCTATGTGCTCCACCTTTGCCGCAACTTTTGGACTGAGCGGAAAGAGAGAATGCCAATGCTGACGACATTCGAGCCGCGGAGGAAGCGGAATTCGCAAGCCACCGCGTAAGCTGTGGTTAGTAGGAACCAGGCCGACCGGGTACGGTAGAGACGACACGATTGCGCAGGCTGCCGCTCTGTAACGGAATGTTTACGAAATAAGTACATGATGGAACGCAGGCGAATGACCTTTTTGCACCATCCTTGGCGCTGCATCGGGATATCTTTGTTCCTTATTGCTGTGGTGTTGTTCGTCTCTCTCCCCACCGCATCGGCACAGAAGCGGGAAGAGGAAGAGCAGCAGCAAGTGAATGCACCGGAGAGCCAGGGTGTCGAGACCTTTTTCCCCCATCCGGACGCCCGGTACTGGGTATCAGGGCAGGCCAATTTTATCTTCCAGGCGAATCCGCCCTTCGATGCTGCCTATAACGATCCTAACAGTTTTCTGAACGGTTATCAGAAGGCCACTTCCCGTGTGGTGACACTGTTCACCGGTTTAAAGCTGAACGATTCATTAGAACTGCTCGTTGACGTGGAAGAGACCGGCGGCCAGGGACTCAGTCAGGCATTAGGTCTCGCCGGATTTACCAACCTCGATGTCGTTCGCAACCCCACCCTCAGCAAGGCCCCGTATCTCGCCCGCGGCATGATTCACAAAGTATTCGGCCTCAGCAAAGACCAGGTGGAAGTCGACCGTGGCCCGCTTTCGGGATTTACCAGGTTACCTTCTCGCCGCATCGAAGTGCGCCTGGGAAAGTTCTCCTTGGCCGACTTTTTCGACCTGAATACCATCGCCACCGACAGCCATTTCCAATTCATGAATTGGACCATCGACAATAATGGAGCATGGGACTATGCCGCCGACACACGCGGCTATACCGTCGGCGCCATTCTTGCCTATGAGGGACCCGCTTGGAGTTTCCACTTCGCGGAAGCCTTCATGCCAACCGTTGCGAACGGCATCGATCTGCAGACGAACCTGCGCCGCGGACATAGTGAAAACTACGAATTCATTCTCCATCGTGCATTTCTGCCGGACAGGGAAGGCGCCATCCGGTTGCTCGCCTACAACAACAGCGCGAATATGGGAATCTACCGCGTCCAGAACCAGAAATATCTTGCCGGACTTACGCTCACGCCCGATATCACTGCACATCCATTGCAGGTTACCGGCAAGTACGGATTTGGTGTGAATCTCGAGCAGATGCTGAACGGCTGGTTCGGAATCAACGGCCGTTTCGGATGGAACAATGGAAAAACCGAGTCCTATGCCTACACCGAAGTCGACCAGACAATACAGCTAGGCGCGATGGGCTATGGAACTCGCTGGAAGCGCCGGTTCGACCGCGCGGGAATCGCGTTCGTTTCAAATGCGATCAAGAAAGATCATCAGAAATATCTGGCTCTGGGCGGCAGCGGATTCTTACTGGGAGACGGCGGGCTTACTTATGGTCGCGAAAGCATCTTCGAAAGCTATTACACGGCTCACATGTGGAAGGGTATGTATCTCGGGCCAGATATCCAGCACATCAACAATCCTGGTTACAACCAGGCCCGTGGCCCGGTGTTCGTTGGAGGCCTGCGCGCCCACTTCGAATTTTGACGCTGCTATTGTCAAGAGCCGAACTTCGTAGATTTCCTCCCAACATCTTCATTCCATTCCGGAAATAAATCTTCATCAACTGTCAGGTAGCTGCCCTTCAATTTGTCACAATAGAAGTAGATGGGATTTGCCCACACTCGCGTGGGGGCAGCCGCCCTAGACTGCCCCAACCAACGTCCCTTCATGACTTCAGTTGTCATGGTGAGCGAAGCGAATCTACTGTGTATCAGACACATCCAGCGGCTGTAACTGCCTTAGAATGCGGGACGCTCGGACTAACTCCTTTATTATGCGGGACGGCCTTTTCGTCCCGAGGACAAGTCCTTTGTTTTGCGGGAGGGCTTTTAATTCTTCTCTCCACGGATCCCGTTGCACGGCCCTATGACTTCGCTCCGCTGACAACCGCTTCAATGTTTGCGCGCAGCTCCTCGTACGTCATCCGTCCCGGATGATACATCGCAACACGACCACGACCGTCGATCAGAACTAGCGTTGGCGTGGTACTCGCTCCGTAGCGGCTGAAATTCGCCGCACTGACCGGAACCGGGACGTCGCGCAGCGACGAATAGTACGTATCACGCACCTTTTCGATGTAGCGCATTTCCGTACTCGGCGCCGCCGGCTCTCCCTGCGCCACGCTCCCGTAGAGCTGTGTCGGCCCTATCAACGTTAGCCCCTTGCTCGCATACTCGGACTTCAGCCGCGCCAGAATGGGAGCTTCAGCTTTGCAGTCCACGCACCAGTGCGCCCAGAAATACATCAGCACGGGCTTTCCGCGCAGCGACGCAAGAGTCGGCGGCTTAGAACCAATATAGTGTGTTTCATCCAGAGCGGGCGCCAGGCCTCCCTGCAAAGTGAGCAGGTTTAGGTTTTTCTGGATGCGCGGGCCGATGCTACTCGAGCCGTACTTCACCACTTGAGCCCGGAGATAGGCAGTCGCGGCCGACTTTTGCTTCTGCGCGGCGAGCGCCTGCGCATGAACCTCAATCGCCGCGCCCAACGCCGTCGCCAAGTTTTCATTCACGTCCACCGAGCGGCCTGCCAGCTGCTGTTCTGCAAGCGCGTAGGCCTTCTTGGCGTAAGCGTCGGCGGCAGTGTAGTCTTTGGCCGACAACTCCCCGCGCGCAACCCATGAGACAGCCTCAGCGAGTTCCGGCGTAGTGCCCCGCTGTTGCTGGTACGCTTCGACAATCTGCCTGGCTGTCGAAAGATCGTTACTGGCAACTGCCCTCTGGACCTCATACACCAGCTGTGACTGCGGGTAAGCGAGGAGGCACGTTACGACGAAAAGTGCGATCCATAGTCGTTTTATGAAAGCCCACATACCCAATAGACTAATGGTACCAGCAGAGGTTACAGCGTACCCGCGGTATGTGGATGACCACGAGTGGGGTGCAGCTGCGGCAGCAACGAAACGAAATTTGTTGTGCGGCGGTATCGATACAGACTGCAGCCGCGGGAGCGGCGAAACAGCATAGCTCACGGCGGAAGCCGTGGGTCACGCAACAAAGAAGGTCACCCAGCCCTGGAGGGGCGGCACATCTTGCAAAGGTAGAACTTGACCAAGCACATCGGCATTGTCGGTTGCAGCGCGGAGGGCGCCGCTCTTTGCTATCGCACCATCTGCGAGGAAGGCGAACAATTCTTCGGAAAGCACGGCCATCCTGAAATCACACTGCACACGATTGCCCTGCGGCACTGGATGGAACACATCGACCGCGGTGACTGGCAGGCTGTAGCCGCACTAATGCTCGAATCCGCTCGCAAACTGGCCCATGCAGGTGCCGACTTTCTTATCTGCCCCGACAACACCATCCATCAGGCCATGCCGTTTGTCCTCCCGAAGTCGCCGCTGCCCTGGCTGCATATTGCCGAGGTCGTCGCCGAAGAAGCGGTTACGCGCGGATACAAGCGCCTGGCGCTTACCGGTACCAGGTACCTCGTCGACAGCGACGTCTATCCTGAGAAACTCTCCGACCGCGGTCTCGAATATCGCCGGCCCACTCCGAAGGAACGCGATGAAATCAACTGCATCATCTTTGATGAACTTGTCCGCGCGAAGTTCCTTCCCGTCTCTGTCGCTTCTTTTCAGAAGATCATTACGCGGCTCGCAGAAGAAGAAGGTTGTGATGCCGTGATCCTCGGCTGCACGGAGATACCACTGATCATCACTCCGCAAAACTCTCCGATTCCGCCGCTTGACTCCACTCGCCTGCTGGCTCGCGCCGCTCTTCGCGACGCTGAATCCTGAGAAAACTGTTGAAAGCTCAGTTTTGCAAGGGCGCTGCTTCGGTCGCGCCGTTCGTGGCCACACAACTGCAGGCTTTCCCCCCGGAGGCAATCCTTATTTTTGAAATCTGAGAAATCAATCCGATGGACATAGCCGTTGCAAAATCCGCATCAGGCCATAATTTTCCCGTGATTTTCACATGCGGGTAATCAGAAGCAGGTCCGCGTTGTAGGCCGACTGTCGTGTCTGTGGCAGCAAAAAGCCTTACAGAAGCAGTCTTCCGCGAATCGACTTCAAACCAACTGCACTATTTTCTGTCACCGGCCTGTGGACGGGCTGCACTCGATTGAAAAGACAAGAGATAAACTTACGCTGATTTTCTTGACTCTGAAATTAGAGAGAGTAAACCGATACTCGTTCTTTGACAGTTCCTGAGTTTTACCGGTTGGTGCCGAGAACCGGGACTGAAGCTGAATCCGGTGAGAAGGACAACCCGCAAGGGCTGAAATTCAAAAACAGGGTAAGGCAACGGTCTTTAGCGAAGCACTGGTTGAGCAGAACAGGGGACTTAAGCAAAGGCGAGATAGAGTCCCGAGGTGGTTGGGCTGGTTTGTCCGGTTGGTAAGAAGCCCGGAGCCCGAGCGAAGTCGGCTGGATCATACTCGCAAGAGGGGTTCAGAGAAGGCTAGCGAGGGTCTAAAGCAACTTACTGGGCGAGACGAACGAGCTTGATCAACAAACCTCGGGACTCTGTGTGTTTAGTAGCTAGTTGCGAGCTGGCATGTTGGCTTCAGCAATGGCTTTCAGCTCAAAGGCGATTCATCCTGTCCAGGTTTGCCTACAAAGACTCGTGGCGTGACTGCTCATAACCGAGAGCCAATGACCGGAAGCCTCTCAATTCTCATTCCCTACTTCCTCGCTGCGATGCACCATGCCCTGCGGATCGCTGATCCATTGGCGAACCGAACTCTCATCAACATCCAAGCTCATGACCACACTTTCGTCGGGTTCCAGGCTGGCGATGAAGAGTTTCATCGCGCTCCCTGATGGCTTTGCGTAGATTACAACCGATTCCCGGTCCCGGCGCGACCAGACACGAATAAAAGGCACCCAATTGTTACCCAGACTGTTCGCGACAACCTGCTGCAGATCCGCCAGGTCTCCTTCCGCTGGACCTGATTCAAAAACAGCCAGCTTCAAACTGCGCGCCTGGTGGTCCGGGCTGAACTTCAGCGCCAGGCCCATCATCGGGATATGTGTGTGCCGGATTCCGTAATGTGCTTCCACCGCCTTCACCACTGACTTGAATTCGTCAGCGCCGAAGGCGGTGTTCGTCACCAACAAGGCCAGCAGGAGCAGGCGCTTCATTTTGCGGCTCCTTTGTCGGGCTTCGGCTTTTGCACCTCGACTTCCGGAATGTGAAACTGTCCGCCCAGGTCGGCGAGGTCCTCGGGATTGATCGGGCCGTCGATGCTCACAAACGTCAACTCCTGTGGATCAGCGGCGACAATCACCAACGACGTGATCTGGTTGCCCTCGGACTTCAGATAGATCTCCGCGTTCTCGTGTTCGCGCTTGCTGCGCACGCCCACAATGCGGCTCCAGACCGGCGACTGCAGCTGAGAACGAATTTCAGCCACATCGGAATCGGAGTACTCCCCTGGCTTGTCGAACTGATAACTGCGTACGTAAACGCTTTTTAGATTCGAGATAATCCTCTTGGCCTGCTGCTCGTCGGGATCTTTTGGGTCCATGAAGCGCGAAGCCAATTGCAGCATTTTCTGATCGAGATTCACCTCCACTACTTCGACAGCTTTGGCAGAAAGCTTCTCGAGATTGGCTGGCAGCCGGATCTCCTGTGCCGGAGCGATCGCCGGCAGCAACATTGCTGTTAGAAAAAGTACGAGGTGTTTCATTCGTGGTTCTCCGTTTCGTCATGCGGCGTGGCAGTGCGTGCGTTCGACTGACCATTAATTTCCCTGGCGGCCACCTGCCATTTTGCGCTGGCTATATGAAGGGCAAGCATGACCTGTCGTTTCGCGGCTTCACCCTCGGCGCGCCGGTCTTGTTCGATTCTCAGCCCGACTCCGCCGGCGATCACCGCCAATACAACGGCTGCCGCAGCCCATTGCAGCCGATGGATAGCGAAGGCATCTCTGAACCGTGCCCACCGCGTTCGCTCACGTTGGTGCGCTTGCGCCGCGGCGCGAGCCAGTACACGTTCTGCAAAACCAAGCGGCGGATCTTCGCGCTTCAGTGCGGCGCGTAGTTCTTCTTCGAGGCGTTTCATAGCGAAACTTCTCCCAGGGTTCGGCCAAGCTTTTCGCGCAGCATGGCGAGCGAGCGTTGCAGGTGGCTCTTCACGGTGCCTACTGGTATCCGTAGCAGAGCGGCAATTTCCTCCGGCATCAGTTCTTCCTGATAGCGCAGCACAACCACGGCACGCGCTTTTTCGGGCAGCGACGCCACCAATGCTTGCAGTCGTCGCGCAAGAAACGGATCGGTGCCGGGCTCCTCTTTGGCGGGCATTTGTAACTCCTCGAGGGCGACGTTCGGGTCGTGCCGATGCTTACGTTCATAATCAATGGCTCGATGGACGGCGACTCGCCGTAGCCAGAATTCAATATGAGCAGAGGACTTCATCGACCTGAGCTCCTGATGCAATTTCAAGAAAACGTCCTGCGCGATTTCTTCGGCCGCCATCGGATCGCGAACCATGTGCAACGCGATGGTGAACACCATGCGTTGGTGTTGCCGCAGCAAGCTCGCGAAATCGGGGATGAGCTCGACCTCGGCGACTTGTCCGGCAGGACTTGAACTCATGTGCGGCTTCCAGTGGCCTCAACAGCTATATACGGAATCCGGCAGGCGGAGGAGGCAGAAAGTATGACGCGAGTAGTGGCCGGAAGGAAGAGGTGAAGCTCGTCCTCCTACCTCTGCCAAAGGAGGGCAAAGATGAGCCGCCAGGACAAGGTCTGGGCTGACGTCGCAGCACCGAATACAATGACCCTTCCGCATGTATTTTGCTTACACCCTGTTGCTGGCGCTGGCGCTGCTAATCGCGCTGCCCTGGTGGCTTTTCCAGATGGTGCGCAGCCACAAATATCGCAGCGGCCTGGCAGAACGCTTTGGCTGGGTACCGGAAAGGCTGAAGCGATCGCAGTCGGGCGCGCTGGTGATCTGGGTACATGCGGTGTCCGTCGGCGAAGTACTGGCCGTAAGCGGCTTGATCGATCGCCTGCATCACAGCTTTTCCCGCCATCGAGTGGTGATCTCAACGACGACCGCGAGCGGACAGAAGCTCGCGCGCGATCGCTTCGGCGAAAAGAACGTCTTCTATTTTCCCTTAGATTTCGGCTTTGCCATTCGGCCTTTCTTACGTGTCCTTCGCCCCCGGCTGGTGATTGTCGCTGAAACTGAGTTCTGGCCAAACTTCTTGCGCTTGGCGAAGGGCAGCGGCGCACGTATCGCGGTTGTGAACTCGAGGGTCTCGGACCGATCGTTTCCACGTTACCGCCGATTCCAATCGCTGCTTGCGAACGTACTCGGCAAAGTTGATCTTTTCCTCGCGCAGACTGAGGTCGACCAAGGCAGGCTCGTCGAGATCGGCGCAGCGGCCCACAAGATAAAAGTCAGCGGAAACTTGAAGTTCGATGTAGGACCTGTCACCGAGGCGGCAATTGTACGGACTCTGCGCGGGGAGATTGCGCGCAGTGGCGCCGGCCCTGTGATCGTCTGCGGAAGCACCGTTGAGGGTGAAGAACCCCTGGTGCTGGATGCATTCAAGAGTGTACTCGATCGATTCCCGCACGCTCTGATGATCCTCGCGCCGCGGCATCCTGAACGCTGGGGCTTAGTTGCCGAGATGCTGCAGCAATCGGGCCTGAAGTTCTGGCGACGGTCAAAGTGGCAAGCGGGTGGCGAGAAGCTGGCCGGAGGGATTTTCCTCCTCGACACCATCGGAGAGCTGGCATCTGCGTATGCGCTGGCACAACTGGCTTTCGTCGGCGGAAGCCTCGTGCCGCGCGGAGGACATAACATTCTGGAACCGGCACAGCACGGGGTTCCGATCATCGTGGGTCCGCATACCGAGAATTTCCGTGAAATCGTCTCATTGTTCATTAATTCAGGCGCGGTAGATGTGGTCGAGGCAGAAGATCTTGGCAAAGAATTTTTGCACCTGCTGTTCCAGGAAGAGAAACGTGCCTTGATGGCTCAGCACGCGCTCGAAACCACGCGGGCAAACACCGGAGCCACCGAGCGCACGGCGGCTGCGCTGGAACAACTGATGGGCGTGAAGCCTACGGCACAGAAGGCCGCGAAAGGCCGGAGGCGCTGATGGCGGCCATCGCATCGGCGTTATTCGGTGCCGTGGTTCACGGACGAAACGCACTATATAACCGCGGAGTATTCCGCGCCAGGCGCCTGACCGCGCCAGTGGTCAGCATCGGCAACCTCAGCGTCGGCGGATCGGGCAAGACTCCATTCGTCATCTGCCTGGGCGAGCTGCTCAAATATCGTGGCGTCAAGTTTGATGTGCTAAGCCGTGGCTACGGGCGGCAGAGCCGTGGAGTCGCTTTCGTTGATCCGGAGGGCACTGCCGTAGACTTTGGGGACGAACCTCTGTTGATTGCGCGCGCGCTCGGCGTTCCCGTCATAGTCGGGGAGTCGCGCTACCGGGCAGGGCTCGCCGCTGAACGCAAGTTCAAACCGCAACTGCATCTGTTGGATGACGCATTCCAGCATCGGCAATTGGCACGTGACTTCGACGTTGTTCTGGTCACGCCGCAGGACGTGACCGATCACCTTTTGCCTCGCGGGCGCTTGCGCGAGCCGCTCGAATCTTTGGAGCGCGCCGATGTCGTCGTCGTGAAGGAAAAAACGGTGATTCCCGACAATGTTCTGCAGGGAAAGGCTGTCTGGCGGGTGCGACGCGGACTGGAGTTGAAGGATGCTCCCGCGCGTCCGATTGTCTTCAGCGGGATTGCCCGACCGAAGTTCTTCCTTGAAGAGTTACAGGAAATCGGCGTGCAGCCTGCCGGTGAGGTTATCTTTCGCGATCACCAGAAGTACGCCGATGCAGAAATCAGGCGGTTGCTGCAGGCTAAGTCGGCAAACCTGGCTGACGGCTTTATCACTACAGAAAAAGACGCACTCAACCTGGGCGGACGAATCGGGCAGCTCGGTAGGGTTGCCGTGGCGCGGGTGACGATGGAGTTGCTGGAAGCGGAGAGCGCCTTGGAAAAGTTGCTCCGCGTCATGGAAGGCCACGCAAGCCAAAAAACAGGTTTACATGGGCCCACCAATGTAGCGTCATGAGAAAATCAGAATAGAAGCAACGGACAGAACAGAGCCCGGCTTGAAATTGACAAGAAATTTCGAGCGTCTGCACAAGATTGTCGACTCTTTTCCGAATGTCACGGTAACGGTTGTCGGCGACATGGTGGCGGACGAGTTTATCTTCGGCGAAATCTCGCGTGTGTCACGCGAAGCGCCGGTTCTGATCCTTAAACATCGCGATCGTACCGTAGTGCCCGGCGGCGGCGGAAATGCGGTCTACAACCTGGCGGACCTCGGAGTTAACGTGCTACCCGTGGGCGTCGTTGGTGCCGACGAACCCGGCAAACTGCTGCTGCAGTGCTTTCGGCGCAAGCACATTCCGATCACCGGCATTCAGAAGCTGAAAGGTTATCCGACGGTCACGAAAACACGCATTCTGGCGGGCATGACGCACACCAGCCGGCAACAGGTCGTGCGCGTAGACCGTGAACCGGAAAACATCCTCGACGACCGTACTGAGCGAGAAATTGCCATTGCGGCGCGAGAATACGCGCGGGCATCGGATGCGCTGCTAATCTCGGACTACGGGTATGGCGCGGCGACACCCGACATCCTGAGGACGATTGGAAAGCTCAATGGAATCCCGGTCACGCTCGACTCCCGCTATCGAATGCTCGAATATGTCGGCGTGACCGCTGCCACGCCGAACGAGCCGGAAGTGGAAGAAGCGCTGAAGGTGCGCATCGGCAACGATGAAGAGAAGCTGCATTGGGCGGCAAATGAGTTGATGCGCCAGATGAAGCTGCAATCACTGATCATCACCCGCGGTCGCGACGGCATGTTGGCTACGGAGCGCAAGCACAAGCCGCTGCCAATTCCTATTTTCGGCGATGACCAGGTCGTCGATGTCACCGGCGCCGGAGACACGGTGATCGCCACGTTCACGGCGGCTCTTGCCGCGGGCGCTACTACCGAAGAAGCTGCACTGCTTGCCAATTATGCAGGTGGAATTGTCGTGATGAAGCGGGGCACAGCAACCGCCAGCCGAGCCGAGCTATCTGCCGCAATTGACAAAGATTCGCGTAGCAATCTGCGACGTATAGATCAATGACCAATGATACCCATCACAAGCTGGCCTCCCGCGAGGAGTTGCGCCACCGCGTAGCTCAATGGCGTGGCCAGGGGCAGAGCATCGTCCTGGCAAACGGCGGATTCGATGTTCTTCATGTGGGGCATGTCCGTTATCTCCAGGCAGCGAAGGCTCTAGGCGACAAGTTGATTGTCGCGGTGAATGGCGATGCCAGCGTGCGCCAGCTCAAGGGAGAAGGCCGTCCGGTGGTGCCCGAGAATGAGCGTGCAGAGTTGCTCGCTGCGCTGGAATGTGTCGACGCTGTGCTGATTTTTCCAGAACTCGACGTCCGCGCGGTAATCCGCGAGCTGTGCCCTGACGTCCACGCCAAGGGAACCGACTACACTGTGGAGAGCGTTCCAGAGCGAGATGAAGTGCTGGTCTACGGCGGACGGGTGGCGATCGTAGGCGACCCTAAGAACCATTCCTCTACCGAATTTCTGCGCAGACAGCAGAATAATAGAGAAAGAAAGAAGTGACTTCCCCGCCATTGAACCTGGGACTGAAGCCGAAGCGGATTTTGCTGGTGCGTGTCGGTGCCATGGGCGACGTAATCCATGCGATCCCCGCCTTCGCCAGCTTGCGCGCAGCCTTTCCTGATGCGAGCATCGCCTGGGCGATCGAAGAGCGCTGGCGTCCCCTGCTTCCTGCGGGTGTGGATGTTGTTCACGTGGTGCGCACGAAAGCATGGAGGAAGAGACCCTTTGCACTCTCTACCTGGCGCGAGATTCGCGCGGCAGAGCGGGAGATCAAGAACGCTGGATACGATCTCGCGGTAGATGTCCAGGGCGCCATTCGGTCAGGCGTGATTGCCTGGTGGAGCCGTGCACCAACCAGAGTCGGATTTTCGAAACCGCGGGAATCGCAGGCGAAGATGTTCTACACACACAAGGTCGCCGCGACCCGGCGCCACGTAATCGAGCAGAATCTGGAATTAACTGCCACCATTACCGGAGAGCCGTACCTGGTATACCGGTCCATGGAGATTCCCACTACCAGCGCGGCGGAACAGTTCGTCGGCGAGTCGGAACGCTTGGGACTATTGCAGCGAGGAAGGTATGCAATCCTGAATCCTGGGGCAGGATGGGGTGCGAAATGCTGGCCGGTGGAGCGTTACACTTGCGTTGCGAAAAAGCTCGTAGAGCGGGGCGTTGCCAGCGTGGTTAATTATGGCCCGGGAGAAGAAGCATTGGCGCGCAAGGTAGAAAGCCAAAGCCGGGGCGCTGCGAAGGCAGTAGCCTGCAGCCTCGAAGAGCTGATCGCAGTAACCAAGTACGCGCGCATCTTCATCGGCGGGGACACGGGTCCAATGCACCTGGCCGCGCATTTTGGCGTGCCGGTGGTGGCGTTGTTTGGTCCGACTGATCCGGCGCGCAATGGACCGTACGGAACTCGCAGCACGATAATCCGCCACGAACAGAGCAATACCAGCTACTCGCATAAGCAGAAGACCGATCAGGGGTTGATGGAAGTCTCGGCCGAGGAAGTTGTAGAGGCGGCGGAAAAGCTACTAGCGGCAGAAACCAAATCGGCCGGAGGTCCGCGTTGAGCTGGTCTCGGATTGCGCGGCGCATACGGGTTCCGCTGGGATTCTTGTTTGCTGCGCTATTTCTGTTGCTCGCGCGGCCAAGCTGGTTGTCGCTTGCGATGGGTGGCGTAGTCGCTACCGGAGGAGTGTGGCTGCGCGCGGCTGCTTCCGGACATGTTCGCAAGAATGCGGAACTCACGACAACCGGACCGTACGCGTACACGCGCAATCCGCTTTACCTGGGATCGGTGCTGATTGCGTGCGGATTTGCAGTCGCCTCGCGTAGCTGGATCGTCTTTCTGATCTGCTTGGCGCTGTTCCTCGCCATCTATCTGCCCGTCATCCGTTCCGAGGAGCAATTCCTGCGATCCCAGTTTGTTGGCTTCTCCGAGTACTGCGAGCGCGTGCCGCGGTTGATTCCACGGCTTCGGCCCGCACCCGGAGCGTCACCGGGCAGTTTTTCGCGCGCACTATACTTACAACATCGCGAGTACAATGCTGCCTTGGGCACTGCCGCAATGCTGGGGGCGCTGGTGGCCAAGTTGTTGTGGTTACAACGCTAAGACCAGGAGAGACATGCGCTCCCAACGGTTGGGACGAATCTTATTCGCCGCCCTGCTGCTGATTTCAGCCGCGGCTTCGAGCTTCACGCAAACCAACGATAACGGTGATCGTGTTAGCACTTCGTCCAACAGTTCGAGCAGCGGTATTCAACCTCCTCCTCCGACATACCAATTTCCTTACGATGAAACCTACGTCTATGCTGCAGATTGGCGCATATGGACTGGTGGTACTGTCACAATAACTATGACACCCGGCACGGTTTCGGCTACAGCGGACTCTATCGGATTTGTTTCATTGCTGTATCCGGTACACGACAAATTCAAGTCGATCTTCGATCCCAAAACGTATTGTTCGCAGAGCATCAACAAACATACGGAAGAAGGGTTTCACGCCCGCGATACGCTGATCACCTTCAATTATGGTTTGCGCAAGTCCGTCCTTGACGAGACCAATCTCAAGAAAAAAGAAACGAAACGGGTAGAGAACGACATTCCTGGTTGCGTAACTGACGTGCTGACTGGAATCTATTACGTTGGTTCCCTTCCGCTGCAGAGCGGAGGCAGCTACAAGTTCCCGATTAATGACGGCAATAAAACGGTGGAAGTCGAAGCGAAAGTAGAAGCACGCGAGACCGTCAAGGTTCCCGCAGGTACGTTTAAGACCGTTCGCGTGTCGCCGGTGACCTCGGGCACACTGAACTCCCGTGGCAAATTGTGGATCTGGTACAGCGATGACAGTCGTCGGATCCCCGTGCAGATGCGAGGCCGGTTCTTGTGGGGAACAATCACTTTCCAATTGCAGCGAATCGATAAAAAGCAGTGAAACCACCGCTGTGCTATTTAAGCTGCGCCATTACGCCATCAATTGTCTGAAACAGCGTGCCGGTGTCACCCACTTCCGTAAATGGCTGCGCCGGATTGTTTGTCACCACGTATACGGTCGGCGTGTGGTTGATCCCTACCACCATCGCCTTTTCCCGGTCGGCCTTTATCTCCGCAGCAAACTTGCCCTCGGGATCGACTGCGAATGGCAGAGCCACCTTGTGCTGCTGCGCGAATTTTTCGGCATAGCTACGAAGATTTCCGGGAGTGATCGCTACCTGGTTCTGGTAGATGTAATCGCGGAAAGCGGCTTCCAGGTTGTTCGTCTTCGTGGACTTGCTGCGGAAGTAATGGGCCAGGATCGCAGCCTGGTACGACCAGTCATGCTGCGGCAGCGGAAAATCGTAGACGATCACAGGGATTTTGTAGTCCTTCTTGGCTTCGTCCACGACGGGCTGCGTGCGTGAGCACTGCGGACATTCCAGATCCTCGAAGACAATCAGCGCAATCTTGCTACCCGCCGGTGGTCGCAGGATCGATGCTTTCGTATCCTGGCCGAACAGCGCGAAGCTGCCGGCCATCGCCAGCATGCACAAAAATACGAAGTAGTATCTGTGAAGAAACTTGCTCATCGTGCCTTTTGACACCTCGTTTGGCCTGTATTTCCGCTGCTTTCATCATACCGTGTCAGAGCCGCTCGCGTCAGATTGTCGATCTCCCCTCAGTAGTGGAACCGGTAACGAAGGGTCCCATAGATTTGGCGCGGATTGTTCCAGTGGAAGCCACCAAAGGTGAGACTGTTGTCGATTTCCACCCGGCTATCGGCAACGTTCAGCGCTGTCATCGAGGCGGAGAAACTCTCGTTGAAATCCTTGCCGATAGAAAGATCGAACGTCGTGTGCGCCGGCAGGTATTGTCCCGGATAGGGCTGGCCGGGGAAGCCGTTGGTAAAACCGGAACCATAGTAGACGTTAGTCGAAACGTAACTCTGAAAAGGCAGAGAGACGTTGCCTCCCACGTTTAGCGTATTGCGCTGATCGTGATCGAGCGGAGAAAGTCCGGGAAAGACGGTGAAGTCCGTCAGACCTCCGGTGATCGTGCCGCTGCCTTCGGCGATCTGATTAGAGTAGGCAAGGTGAATGCGCCCGCGATTGGCAATCAATGGAGAACGCAGCGTGAGTTCCCAACCGCGAATCAGTGCTTTCGAAATCGTCAGTGGAAGGAAGATGCTGGAGTCGCCAATGTTGTTGTGATCCAGGTAATTGCTCGCATTCGTACGAAAAGTGTCCGCGTCGAGCACCCAGCCCCGAAAGGGAATCGCCAGGCCGAACTGATGTTCTTCGTCGCGTTCGCCATGCAGCGAGGTGAATCCTAGTCCCTGTCCCTGCGTGAAGTTGACAAGGGCGGGGCCCGAGACCGTCTCAACCGGAGGCGCCTGGTAGTAGCGGCCGTAGAAGCCGCGGAAAGTCCAATGCAGGCGAGGTACTGTAAAGGTGGCGCCAAAGCGCGGGCTGATGGCCGATTCCGTGATGGGTGCTACCGCGGTGGCTGCCGAAAAGTTTCCTTCGGCGAAACGGGTTGGCCGGATGCCTGCAATGAGAGTCAGCCAGCGGACCGGGGCGAACTTGTCGTCGATGAAGAAGGTTTGCTGGTTTGCGGTGGGATGCTCAGTATCGCCGATTGGAGGATTGCCGCTGCCGTCGTTAAAGATTGCCCCGAAGAATTGGTTGTCCTGCTGATAGAAGCTCAGAAATCCAGCCTGCAGGTTATTCTTCGCGAAACTCGCGGTAACCGTTCCCTGTCCGCCGGCATACGTCGAGCTCAGGTTCTGCGCGGTTGCGACCGGGACATCAAAGGGGGAACTGCCATAATTGCTGCTGTTGTAGTGATAAAAGGGCGACAGCGTCAGCATAAGCTGCGAACTGAACGTATGTACCCAGGAAAAGTTAATGCCGGCATCGGACTCGTGCTGACCATCGCGCAACCCGATGCTGGGATACTGCGGAGTGAAATCATTCGCAGGAATCGCACCGTTCTCAATGTCGCTGGAATCAGGATCATAGGGCACCTGGAAGTAGTCCTTACGAAGCGAAGTGATCAGGCGCAGTTGGTCGGCAGGAGCGAGATTAAAAATGAGAGATCCGAAGCCGCCATAGCCATTCTGCGCGTCGTGGACAATTTGCGGAACCGGCGGCTGCAGACCGAGATTGCTGCGATTCCCGTTCAGGCTAACGTAATATGCAAACCGCTCCGTATGACTGCCGAAGCTGAGGTTGGCATCGGTGGTCCAGAAGTTGCCGGCTGAAAGCAGTAACTCGCCTTCGTTATTGCGCTCGAATCCGGTGCGCGGCACGACATTGAACACGCCGTAGGTACGGTCGCCATATTCGGCGTCATAGCTGCCACGATTGACTTCCAGATAATCAATGTCATTGGGATCGAATTGTGGTCCCACGTTGACTGCGATGGCAGTATTGATCACCGGGACTCCATCCAACAGCCATGTCGTCTGGTGTCCTCCGCGAACATGCAGCATGTCATGCGCAACGTAGGCACCGGGAACGTAGTCGGTGATCATGGCCAGGCTATTCGTCAGAGAAGCGCCTGGTGTGCGTTGAATGTCCTTGCGGTCGATGAGTGTTATCGGCGTAGCCGAATCGGTGGGCACTACGGTTGGCGCTCCAGAAACGGTGACTGTTTCCTTCCGGGCGGCTAGTCCCAACTGGTAATGAAGAACGGGCTCAGTGCCCGACTCCACGACCACCTTCTGTGAATTCTCGGTGAATCCCTGTGCTCGGGCGGTAACCGTGTACTCGCCCAGCGGCACGGCCTGAAGTAGAAACTCGCCGTTTGTGTTGGTGATTGCGGTTTTTAACCAGTCGGACGAAGTGGATTTCACCAGTACGGTAGCGCCCTGAATGGGACGATGCTGCGAATCATGAACTACTCCACGAAGCGATCCAAAGACGCCGGCAAGTAAAGTACAACCGAAAAAAGCGAATGAAATCGCACAGAAATACAACCAACGCATGTGGCCTCACACGAGCGGGAAAGCACGCGCTCTCCGGCGAAAACAGAGATGAATTGATCGGGGAAGTGCGAGGTTCTAAGCGGTAGGCGGAGCGCGAACCGGCAGCAGGGTTCGCCCGGAAACGGAAGGCGCCGTGTATTCAGCGGCGTTGCCAGCAGGTTCCAACAGCGAAGGTGCGCTGAGAAGATCTCCAAGTTCGAAAGTAGCGCGAGTTACCGAACGGACGGTGCGGCAACAGTCGTGGTTCTGTGGCGAATGGAAGCCCTGCTTCGAATCACAACAGGAACAGCGATGAGCGCGCTGGCAGCAGGCGTGGGATAGAAACACGCTGCCGCCCTCTGCCGCCGACCACAAGACCGGCGAAGCGAGCACGATCACCAGCACAATGGCGTATGTGCGCCTGATCCCCACTGCTGGATTATAGACGTACGCGATTTGGTTGGGGACAGCTGGCCGTCAGCAGGTTGTCGCTATTGTGTTTCTTTGCTTGCCGAGGGACAGGGCTTCGACGGGCGGCGGTGTGAAACCAGTTTCAGAAGGGGACAGATTGACACCTGAGAGTCAGCGGTATCTTGACAGACGCTGTTGTACTAGTGCAACGTTGCAGTCGTACAACATGAATTCCGGCCGTGCCGATGCGCGAAACGGAGATCGGCTTTACAACCGGGTAGCGGAGTTGCGCACAAAGCGCAACTTGAGCCGGCAGGAACTTGCCGACGAACTGAACATCAACTTTCAGACAGTCGGATATCTCGAACGAGGCGATTACAATCCGAGCCTCGAGCTGGCTTTTCGCATCAGCGAGTTCTTCGCCCTGCCGATTGAGAAGGTTTTCTCCCGCGAGCCATTCGATGTTCGCGGCAAAAGCGGTACACATCGTTGAGGAGATCCGCAATGTTTCAGCATACGTCGGTGATAGGAATCAGCATGATTTCACGCCAAAACCGCCGGATTTTTGTAGCGGTTGTTTATTCGTTGCTGTTCTGTGTCACGGTTTGGATCAGCAGCATGGACCCGGTGAATCATGGAAGCATCATCTGGATGTACTGGGTCGTGATCTTAGTAAGCCAATGGATCTTTGGCCGCCTGGTGAGACCCATGTTTCCGTTGAAAAGAGACAAGCCGAAGATCACTGTCAGTCCTTATACTCCCGCGGAACGTCCCATCGAGGATGAGCGCGAGACGGCTCTGCGTAGCGAAGCCTACGTAGAGTCCTATCGCGTGATTTTGGTCTACGCGGTGGTCCTGCTTCTGCTTCTTCCTTTGTTCATTTATAAGGCGGCAGACTTGACCTCCGGGTGGTGGGTCTACCGGACGATGGTTCTTCAGTTCTTCGTGATGCTCCTCTTCGGCTTGGTATTGACGCTTCCGCAAGCGATCGTTTTGTGGAGACTGGACGACTTGTTCTCGCCCGGTGAAGTGCAGTAGGTGGAGGCTTCTGCGATTGTCTTTTCCAATAAAGAAGTAATTGGCATGATCCAGCTTTTCTCCTTGTGACCCGTGCCATTGTTGACGATTTCTTGCCTGTGCTAGCATCCTAGGGTTTGCCGGCTGTCTCCGCCGCTCGCATCCTGTCTTCATTCCAGCCAGGGTTCTGATCCCAACGGTTCGGAGTAGTCGGGTGAAGCATTGCCCGAACGCGGGTGCCCCATCCTCTAGCCCCAGTTTTGGTGCAAAGGGTGGGAGACAGCGTTCCCGCACTCAAAATTCGCCTGGAGTCGAGGTGACCCGTGAAAGTCTACGAAGGTACAAACGTCCGGAATGTAGCCCTGGTGGGGCACGCGGACGCGGGCAAGACCTCGCTGGCGGCCGCTTTGCTCTATACCGCTGGAGCGACCCCTCAGCTTGGCCGTGTTGATAACGGAACCGCCCCCACCGAATTCGACGAAGAAGAAATTGCCCGCGCCATGTCCATCAGCAACTCGCTCGGTTTTGCTGAATGGAAGAACAGCAAGATCAATCTGATCGATACGCCCGGCTTCAATATGTTCGTGCATGAGGCCAAGCTGGCGCTGCCGGCTGTGGAATCGGCGATGGTAGTAGTGGACGGCGTTAACGGCGTGGAAGTCTGCACCGAAAAGACCTGGCAATATGCCGAAGAGTTTTCGATGCCACGCATGGTGATTGCTGCCCGCATGGACCGCGAGCGCGCCGATGCCGATACACTGCTGAAATCCGTCCACGAGGCGTTTGGACGTGAAGTAATACCCGTGCAACTCCCGATCGGCAAAGAAAAAGGCTTCAACGGCATCGTGGACGTGGTCCGGATGAAGGCTTATACGTACGACGTGAGCGGCAATGGCAAGGGTAAAGAGATTCCCATTCCCAATGAGCTCGCCGAAGCGGCGCGCGTAGGGCACGAGGCGGTTGTGGAAATCGTTGCCGAAGGCAATGACGCGCTGATGGAAGAATTTTTCGAGAAGGGCACCATTCCAGACGAGCATCTGCTGCCAGGACTGCGTGACGCGATCGTGCAGCACAAGCTCTTTCCGCTGCTGTACACGTCAGGACTGGGCAATATCGGCACCGATCGCGTGCTCGAATTCATCGCCGAGTTCATGCCGGCGGCGACGGAGCATCCCGAAGTAAAAGGACAGGCTACGCCGAACAATGGACAGCCTCCGGTGCATCATGTGGCGGACAACGAAGCATCGTCGGTCTTCGTGTTTAAGACGCTGAATGATCCTTTCACCGGGCGCATCTCGTACTTCAAGGTGTATTCAGGCGTAACCAGGAACGATGCTACGCTGCAGAACTTCAATCGCAATACATCGGAGAAGTTTTCGCATTTGTCCGTCCCGCAGGGCAAGAATCTGGTTCCAGTGAGCGAACTGCATGCTGGGGATATTGGCGCTATCGCGAAACTTCGCGAGACGCTCACGGGCGATACCCTGGGTGATAAGGCTTCGCCGATTCAGTATCCGTCGGTCTCGCTGCCCGAGCCGGCGATCACGTTCGCCATCGAGCCGAAGACCCGCGCCGACGAAGATAAGCTCAGTAATGGCATTCACAAGCTGATGGAAGAAGATCCGATGCTACGCTTTTTCCGCGACGAGCAAACCAAGGAATTTCTGATTGCCGGAACTGGCCAGCAGCATATCGAGGTAATCGTTTCCAAGCTGAAGAAGCGCTATCACACGGAAGTGGTGCTGAAGGCGCCGAAGGTACCCTATCGTGAAACCATCCGCGGACGCGCCGATGTACAGGGGCGCCACAAGAAACAGTCGGGCGGGCATGGGCAATACGGCGATTGCAAGATCAAGATGGAACCGCTGCCGCGCGGCGCGAATTTCGAGTTCGTGAACGACATTTTCGGCGGAGCGATTCCGAAGAACTTCATTCCTGCCGTGGAGAAAGGGATCGTCGAGGCGGCGCAGCGAGGATATCTTGCCGGTTATCCGGTAGTAGACTTCAAGGTCACGCTCTATGACGGGTCGTATCACGATGTAGACTCAAATGAACTGTCATTCAAGACCGCCGGACGCATTGCCTTCAAGAAAGCCATGGAGCAGGCAAAGCCGACACTGCTGGAGCCGATCATGAAGGCGGAGATCACGGTGCCCGACGAGTTTGCCGGAGCAATTATGGGGGATCTGAACAGCCGGCGCGGGCGCATCCAGGGCATGGACAACAAGGGTGGCAAGACAATCGTGAAGGCCGAAGTGCCCATGGCCGAGATGCTGACTTACGGCGTGGAACTGACGTCGATGACCCAGGGCCGTGGGACGTTCAACATGGAAATGGATCACTACGACATCGTTCCCCAGGCGCAGCAGGAAAAAATCGTTACCGCGGCCAAAGCCGCGCGCGGTGAACAGTCGGAAGAGGAAGAGTAGTCTGAGGCCGTTGGATGAGGGCGACCGTGGGTCGCCCTTCTTACTCGGCTCCAAATGCATGTTGTTTGGTCTCGCGTGATGATGCGAACCGAAACTTGCCGTTCTGGCGAAGACCACGTGTAATGCCATGATCGGCTTTGTCGTGCTCGGATACGCGATCTACTGGGCGACCAAACGCCGGACACGCGGAGTCGAAAACAAAGCCGCGTTTCTGTGGCGGAAGTTCCCGAAAATTCGTCCTGGGATTCCTGTTCATCTCCCTGCTCGCGTCGTACGTGGTGTTCACCAAAGACCAGCTGGGATCGTTAGAACGCTGGGCTTTCCTGCTTACGTTCGCGGGCGTCGGCCTGCGCACCAATATGCCCCAGATGAAACAACAGGGACTGCGTCCGTTTGCCGTGGGGGCAATTGGCGAAATTATCATCGCGGCATTCACTCTTGTACTGGTGCTGGGAGCGGAACGGGTACTGCAGTTCTAGGAACAGGTACTGATTTTCGAGCCCCATCTCTTCGCCGTGAACGGAGACCGGGCAAGCACAGAGCATCTCTAGAAGTGAAGTGCGTCTAGAACGATCTTCCACCTACCGGTGTTCCCACATCCATACAATTACCGTTTGAATCGTTCGACATCGACTTAATAAGGTCAGTCTCGTCGAAGCAGAACGCGCGGATGCCCGTACTGTTCAGCTGAAGCGGTGTTGCGATGATTGTGTAATGCCGTACTGGCGTTCCGTCACAGGCGGCCAGTTCAAATCGGTAGCCGGACTTCGCCCCCCCGCTCAGCATTTCATCCAGAAGCCCGGCAGCCTGCAAATCGTTCAGCGAACAGGTAAAGCCTGCGTCCTGGTGCTGACTTGCATAAGCCGCTTCCGCTGTATTGATGGTGCGGATGGAACCGAGTGCAGCAGCTTCGTTCGCCGCAATGCGAGCGCGCAGTAGATTGGGAATGGCAATAGCGGCGATGACGAGGATGAAAGGAATAACGAGGAAGCTAAGATATCCCATGACAAGGCCGGCAAGCGCCATGCCGTCTCCGGTCAACGCGCCCATGCTGCGGCGGATTCGTCCGCGCGATTTGTGACCACAGATTACGGCGGGGATTCCCGCAAAGATGGAAAACATGATCATGCTGAGGATGCCCAGCACCAGACTGGCAATGGCGAGATCGTCAGTTTTTGGCGGAGCTGCGGGAGCGGTGGCGACCGTAGTTGCCGGCACGGTCGCCGCTCCACAATTACTGCAGAAACTGCCGGTTACGGGCTGACCGCACTGCGTGCAGTACATGGTTGCTCCTGGCAGCAACATGAATTTGCAAGAAGCTACCTGCGCCACCTCAAGCTGTCAATATCACCAGAAGTAACTTTAGCCACGGAAGCGCTATCATCAGGAGAGTAGAGTCGGTGGAATAACGAACCGCTGCTGCAATCCTATCGCACCTGAATCGTCACGCTCTGCTTTTCCGTATGGCCGCTCGCATCGGTTGCAGTGAGCGTGTACACGGTGGTTTGGGCGGGTGCGACTTCTACACAACGCGAAATGGACGGCCACACGTCGCCCGCAGGCTTCGGCTCGATGGTGATCGTCTTTGCATTGGAGACGCCGTAGCAAAGTTGGGCAGTGGCTCCGCGCGAGATGGTACCTGGATTGGCATAGAGTTGCAGGAGTTTCACTCGCCCGGCGCCATATAGATCGTAAATACGTTTCGCTTCAGCCTCTTGCTTTGCAGTAGCCTGCTGCTGCAGTACCCGGTTCTCGTGCCATCGCGAATAGAAAGTCCAGCCGACATAGGCGAGTGCAACAATAACCGCGAAGGTGGTATATGGAAGCAGCTTGCGTATGAGCGGCAGGGGTTCGTCGGTGGGCATCGGCATAACAAAGTATCAGGATTCAGCATTCAGCTGCCAACTCGCGACCGAGCGAATTCACTGATTCTGGGGATTAAGAAATCTTCGTCAGCGAAGCCCTTGCGTTCCTGGTTCCCTCGGGGCCAGGCTCTCGATTCATGCGGCTCTGGCCGTGCGGCTAAAGCCGCGCTCTTTCAAAACCGACTTACGGGTGGCTGCCGCTTCTAGAGATGCACTGCCCTCGCCACCGTCATCGCTGGAATCTTTCGCAGGTCGGCCAGAACGGCGTCGGGTACGCGGCTGTCTACCTGGACCACGGCAACGGCGAGCGCCGGTTCGGATGCCTGGCCATTGCCCGCGGCTTTCGCATGCGCAGCATTCTCCGCACGGCCTAGCGAGAAGTTCGCGATATTGATCTTGTGCTCGCCAAGGATGCTGCCCACACGGCCGACCACGCCCGGTACGTCGCGATTGCGAAGGTAGAGCAAATCGTTCTCGAGCGGCGCTTCCACGTCAATGCCTTCGATGTTGAGCAGGCGCGGCAAACGTCCGTGCAGCACCGTGCCGGAAACCGTATGTTCGCTCCCCTGGCTTTTCAGCGTAATAGTGATGACATCGCCGGCACCGCTGGCCGGCTTGTCCTTGGTATATTCGCGGATCTTCACCCCGCGTGAATCAGCGATGGAATTCGCATTGATCAGGTTCGTGCCCTCGGCGCCGCTGGCGTTGAGCACGCCCATCACCCCGGAATTGCGGATCAACTGCGTCTTCCATCCGGCAAGGCGGCCGGTATAGCGAAGATGGATCTCATTCAGATTGCCTTCCGTTTCGACAGCCTGTGCCAGGAAAGAACCCAAACGCTCGGCCAGTACGATGAACGGATGCATGTCGACGTACTCTTCATAAGTGACCGAGGGCACGTTCACCGCGTTCTGGATGACGCCGCGGGCCAGATATTCCTTTACCTGCTGCGCGATCTGCACGCCCACCGCTTCCTGTGCTTCTTTCGTCGAACCGGCAATGTGAGGCGTTGCGATCACGTTGTCGAGTGCAAGCAGCGGAGAATCCTTCGGAGGCTCGGGCGAGAAAACGTCCAGCGCGGCGCCGCCAATGTGCCCGGATTTGAGCGCCTCAGCCAGCGCGGCTTCGTTGATTAATTCCCCGCGCGCGCAGTTGACGATACGCACTCCCTTCTTCATCTTTGCGAGCGACTCGGCATTGATCATGCCGCGCGTCTGCGGTGTGAGCGCCAAGTGCAGGCTAAGGTAGTCGATCGTAGGGTAAAGATCGTCGAGCGTTTTCAGCTCCACGCCTCGTTCACGCGCCAGTTCCGTGGAAATGTAAGGATCGTGTGCGACAACCTTCATGCCGAATGCCTGCGCACGACTTACGACTTCCATGCCGATGCGTCCCAAGCCGATCACACCGAGCGTCTTGCCGCGAAGCTCGGTCCCTTCCAGAGACTTCTTCTCCCACTTTCCGGCTTTTGTCGTCTCGTTGGCGCGCGGCAGATGGCGCGCCAGGCAGATCATCATGCCAATGGTCTGCTCGGCTACCGCGACGGCATTCGCGCCGGGTGTATTCATAACGGCGATGCCTTTGCGGGTCGCGGCGGGCAGTTCGATATTGTCGACGCCGATGCCGGCACGACCGATCACTCGCAGCTTCTGCGCATGCTCCAACAGGTCCGCATTGACCTTGACCGCAGAGCGCACGATGAGGGCGTCGGCATCATTCAGTTCTTCAGCGAGGCGTGTACCGACCTGGTCGGCGGTGAGCACTTTCCAATCGGGCTCATCTTTGAAAACGGCGACAGTGGCGGGAGAAACTTTCTCGGCAAGTATGATTTTCATAAAAGTCCGTTTCTGAAGAGACTCACCACGGAGGCACGGAGAAATTCAGATTGCAGATTAAAGGCGTCAGATTACAAGCGCGCTTCGCCCGGCTTCCAATCTGAAATCTTGAATCCTGATTCTTCCAGTCTCCGTGTCTCTGTGTCTCGGGGTGAAGTGGTCTTTTAAGCAGTAACCAGCGCGCGCTTCTCGGCGCGGCTGGCTGCGTACACTTGCTGGGCGGCGCGAACCGCATTGCCGAACTTCACCTTCTCCGGCTGCAATTCCGCCATGATCTGCTCCAGCGCGGCGACGATCGCGATGGTGTCGAGATAATCGTAGTAGCCAAGGTGGGCAATGCGGATCATCTTACCTTTCATCTCGCCCTGGCCGTTTGCTACCACTGCGCCGAACTCATCGCGGAAGCGCTTCACGAGCTCGCTCGAATCCATACCACCCGGCGAGAGAATCGCGCTGACCGCTGCTGCCGGTGCATGTGGCGCAAACAGCTTCAGTCCGAGCGCTTCGGCTCCGGCGCGAGTCATCTCCGCAGCGAGTTCGGCGTTGTTCACAAGTACTTCGCGTCCCTTCGCCAAATCGCCTTTGCCCGATTCGCGAATGTAGTCGAGCGCCGCACCGAGCGCCGCGATCAGCGCCGTCGCCGGAGTGTAAGCCGACTCGCCCTTCGCTGCCGATTTCCGCTCTTTACGGAGATCGAAGTAGTACTTCGGCTGCTTCGAGGTTTCCATGCGCTTCCATGCGCGCTCGCTCACAGCACAGAACGCGAGCCCCGGCGGAATCATGACGGCCTTTTGCGATCCGCCAATGATGATGTCGACGCCCCACGCGTCCACATCGAAGTGAGTCGTACCCAGGCCGGTGATCGCGTCGACGACCAGCAGAGTGTCCGTGCCTTTCAGCAGCTGCGCAACGCCCTTCACGTCGTGTCGCGCTCCGGTTGAGGTCTCCGTTCCCTGCATGAAAACGACACGAGTGTCCGGCTTGAGCGCGGAGCGGACCGCTTCCAGCGAGAACGTCTCGCCATAAGGCGCGCTGACTTCGTCGATCGTACATCCGTAGGCCTTGGCCAAGGCAGTCCAGCGCTCGCCGAACTTTCCGGCTGTAAGCACGAGGACGCGGTCGCCGGGCGAGGTGAGATTCGCCACCGAGGCTTCCATTGCGCCCGTGCCCGAAGCGGCCATCAGGATCACGTCGTTTTGAGTGCCGACAAAGACTTTCAGGTCGGCCAGAACCCGCTGATAAAGAGCCCGGAAATCAGCGGTACGGTGGTGGACATTCGCGGCGGCCATCGCAAACTGTGCCGCCGGCAGCAGCTGCGTGGGCCCAGGAGTATAAAGACGGTTCTTCCGAAGCATGTTTGATGGTACTACGTGGACGCGCTCTCCCGCATTAAGAGTGCACGTCTATAATTGCAAGTTACGCCGTCATAAGCTGCAGTAATCAGTGCTTCGAACGAGCGTTCGAAGAGCCCGTCCCTGGAGCCAACGATGAGCATCTCTGAGCAGATCACCAAAGACATCACCGCCGCGATGAAAGCACGCGAGGAGCTGAAGCTTTCGACGCTTCGCATGATGAAAACCGCGATTAAGAACAAAGAGATCGAGAAGCGTTCGGCGCTCGATGACAAAGAAGCGCTGCAGGTACTCAGCACGATGATCAAACAGCGCAAGGACTCGATCGAGCAATTCACGAAGGGCGGACGCAAAGAACTTGCCGACAAGGAAGCCGCCGAGATCACCATCATCGAAGCCTACATGCCGAAAGCCGTCGGCGAAGAAGAGATCACCGCTGCCGTCCGCGCGACCATCGCCGAGATGGGCTCTCCCACGATGAAAGACATGGGTACGGTGATGAAGAACACCATGGCCAAATTCGCCGGGGCGCGAGTGGACGGGAAAGTGGTGAGCGAGGCGGTGAAGAGGGAGTTGGCGGGGAAATAAGGCGTCTTAGTCTGCGGACCACTTTTTGGCAAAGCTTTTCATGCCAATCCAGAGTCGGAAGAGTCTGCTGGAAGCCGCGCTCTTCTCTTTGATATTGGACTGGCTTTGCCTTTTTACTGCTGGATCTCGTAACACAATCAATTTCGCCGCACCTGCCATTTTGCGAGCATCGCTCTTCCTCTGATTTGTCGTTCGGGTTGGCGGAGGACAAACTAAGGCGTGAGAAGGATCGTTTCCAATCTTTGAGTCATTAACGATCTGATCGCGGACGATTGAGTGGCCCAGTCCTCGCGGGACTGTCGCCCGAACCTCCGCCAAGCTGTCATCGGGGTAATGACGTAAAACGTGCGTTGGTGTTGTTTCGGAGCCGAGATTTACCGATACTTCGCCGCTGAGACGATCAATGAACGCTACAGAAGAAGGGCGTACGACACCATTAGGTTCTTTGTGGAGCCACCCTTCCAATATGCGTCGCCACAACTTTTCATCATCAGGAATTGTTGGATCATCGATGCGGAGCGGCATGAGGCTGTGGTTGGTTTAGCGGGTAGCCCAGCTTAGAATTCGAGGGTGCCCCATCTCGCCCGCTTTTGGCGAGGTGGGAGCCAGCCGGGAATTCGTGGTGAGACTCCGGCCCACTCTCTTCGTCTCGACGTCCACTGGCTTTCGATCTCCACAATCCCTGATTCACCCAATGCGTACGCGCGAAAGCTGCTCCACCGCCATTCCTCCGGACTGTTCACCAGACCGCGGCATCGCACGAAGTTATCGAATTACCGTAACCTAATCTGTGACATAGTTCACGTTGTGGAGAGCGGTTTGGGTGCGTTGCCCACCTCGCCAAAGGAGGGCGAGATGGGGCACCCTCTATAACCGTGTCGGCGTTGTCAAGAGACACTTGTCCGTGCGAAGGGTTTTCAGGTTTTGCTTTTCCCTTCGTAGAAGGTTTTGGTGTTGGTGTTGCTTTTGATTTTTGCTCATCGACCAAGGCCCGCTTTCAGAATCCTGCGGTGGACCTGTTGGTTCCACCAGCCATCTATTCGGTCACTGACTTCCGATCATGATTCGTTGTTCAGACTCCCGACTCTTC